>Ga0116229_10004438_pt1 | contig 22993 bp, 17 predicted proteins | sample S1TSphgellanicum_3_FD_87313 | JGI IMG/M metagenome (GOLD analysis project Ga0116229, IMG submission 87313) | Host-associated microbial communities from peat moss isolated from Minnesota, USA - S1T2_Fc - Sphagnum magellanicum MG | ecosystem: Host-associated > Plants > Peat moss > Unclassified...
ATTTATTATTAGGATTTTTTTTAAAAAATTCTCTAAGGGTCCCTTGTTTATTTTAGAAAACTAGGTTCAACGATCTCAAATTTAATATTCCAAAATTTCAACAATTGAAGAATAAATATGCAAAATACATTTTATGTGGTGCATTTGTAATAATAACCCAATGGTTTTCAATTTTCAACAATTTAGACAAATATCAACAAAAATTTCTCTTTTTTTGGCTAGACATTTTGTGAATTATTTTTTGTTGAACATCAATAGTAGTTATGGTATCAATTGACATAACAAACTAAGTGAATAGAGTTTTAAGTTTATATTTGATCAATTAAGGTTTCCACTCTTACTTAGAGCACAAACATTGATTGAGCATCTTGACCATTCCTTGACAAGAGCTAATCCTACAAAATACTTGAATAAGGTTGACTCATAAATCATGTTAACCATTTACCTTGACAATTTATTTGAATTTTTATGACTTATTAAAAAATCATGATTCAACTTGCCAAAAATGATTTATATGCATGATAATCAGTTGAAGTGACACCAACACTAAACATGTAGTATATTCATTCCCTAATTTTCTCTTCGAAATTGCTACTACTTCAATCTTTCTTCGACTACAATTTGAAAGGAAGAAGTAAAAGCTTGGGGAAGGAGGAGGCTGATTTAAATCCATAAAATGACATGTTTCTTTTTGTTTACCCCCTTAAAGGAACCAAAAATATCTAGGGAGAAGGAGGGGTTTATCAATGGATCTATTTATTTTATAAGAATAGAATGAAACATAAAGTACAAGAAGTGGAGAGAGTTGTCACTAATCAAATCACATAACACTCCTTTATTATGGAAACAAAAGGGTAGGCCAAACACAATCTTCCCATGACTAAATGAACAAGTTAATTGGATTCAAATTATGGACACCTTCCCAAAGATCTCTTTATATACTCTTCACATCTTTCTAAAAATCTTATATTGAATTTACAAATAGGTAGACTGTGCAACTAACCTTCAGAAGGTTGCCTTCTTAACAAAAAAAATTTTAATCTTAAAACACATTCCTATAGTAACAAAGAGTCAAAAATAATGATGGAGTTGAGAACTTACTTGCAATGGATTCGCTCACATGAGGATCTTCACTTCAGTCCTGCAGGAGTTTAAACCAACGACAAACCAACAGTGTTAGCCGTGTTCCATGCTGTGATATTGCTCCTTATGATCTGGTCTTATAACTAAAAATCAATCAAGATACAACGTTTAGATTAGGCAAAGTAAACAAAGCACAGGCATAATTTCCTAATAATTGACTATGCACACTACTCTCAGAGAACACAGAAAATGGATCACAAACTGTACAAGTAGAAAACTGAAGGTAGAAAACAATCCAAAATGATTTTTAGGCAATTTGTATCAAAAAATGGGATGAAACAAGCAATTTATTAGTTAAATCAACATTGTACACCCAAACTCTCTTCTCCACCAGCTGGGAACTCATGGGTAAACTCTAGCAATCAACTTCCAGGTCCGAATCAAAGGGAGGGACCAAATTTACAGTCAGTCTGTAAGTGACTGAAAAGAACATCTGTTGTGGAGAAATCACCGGGCACCAGATGTGACAGCATGAGACATCTCTGCTGTGTATCCACAGAACTGATTTCAAGTTAAGTGTCAGACAACAGTTGCACCAGATGTGACAGCACAATATAACTTCTTGACTGGTGTATCCACATAAAGGCTCTCGAATAAGTGTCAAATAACAGTTGCAGCTGAGGTCGGCCAGTTCAGGTTGGTAGCTTTGCAACACCTACATTCATGGTTCCTGTACACTCTCCTTGTATGTGCTGACAATCTCATTGTCAAGTGAGAGGTAGAATGGCATTTTCTTCAGTCGCTTAAGATCCATATCCAGCAGTGCTATCTGCAACACAATCACTGTCATCAGCAAAGCTATATGTCTCTCTCATTTCCTGTTTCCTTCCTCACCCTTCTGTTTCAGGCAGTTGTGCAGGACATTTTCACCCCTTTCAAACAAGGAGATGAAAATGCTCCAAGTAGTGGAGCAAGCAGAGTCAACAGCAAATATACCCCTCTGATAATGTTCAGATGAGTACAGATGGTTCAGCATAGTCACTCAAAATTCTGTTTGGCCTCTACTTCACACAAACTGGGTGTGGAGTCTACAGCCACAATCACAGTAAGCACAGTACAAAGCTGGATGTCTACCTTTTCACACTACAATGCTGCAGACAGGAAAAAGAAATGCTCAATACTTTTGAAAGGTAAATTTTCAGTAGGCCGCACACAAGGAAGGAAAAGTTAAGCAAAACCTCTTTTAAGCACATCCCTTCCCCTTCCATCTCAATGTGTCAGAATAGAGACACACTTTATCTAAAGTCAAACACTTCTCCAGAGTTGACAACAGCACCTAACCATTACCTCATGGGTATGAGGGGATGACATAATCATACCTTGTACACAAACTGCTGTGTCGTTGTTGGGCATGCTGTCACAAAAGTGGATGGGACAGGGAAGGGCTTGCCAGAATTGTTGTACAAGGGCCGCAATGTGAGCATGAGACCACAATCTTTTGCAGTTGCTGCAATGAGGTAGTTCCGCACCACTCTTCGGCTCTCATCCCAAGAGAGAGACTGAACCCAATCAAGGTCTCTGTCAATATGCTTCCCTTCTTTCTCTAGGACCAGGTTATCAATCTTTGTGTTTCCAGGACCAACAGCTTCATTTGTAGTTCCATGTGAGGATTTGTTTGTAAGTGAAATATCTCCTGTACCTGATGCACCCAAAAAAATCATTGTTGCTAGGTTCTTTTCCCCAGAATGAAGTATCCTTGCAAAAACAAATGCAACCACCCAGACTCTTGCTCATCCTTGTGACAGAGGAGACAAATATTTTCTGAAGCATCAACTGTTGGTGATGCAAATCAGAAGGTGGCCAATTCTTACCTGTATCTGCATCTGGTTTCAAGAAATTGTGATATGCAACAATAGCACCCTCAATATCATATTCATCCAGTTGCTGGACGTAAAGTAAACTTTCCAGAATCTTGCTTGTGTGGAGCATGTGGGCTACCAGTCGTTGAAATGCAACAACACGCTGTCCCTTCGGGGCTGCAGAGACTCTCTGAAGCTGTTCCTCAAGGATGCTTATTGCTTCTTCAGTTGAACCACCATCTTCTGGACCTCCAAAAATCTCTACTCCATCCATGAAAATACGGAGGTTATTTTGGGGTGTTTCAAACAAAGCAAGGAGGGCCTTGTGAATGCCATCAGTATTGCCAGAGAATAGGTCCAATGGTGAATACTTGCTCAAACTGCTTATCTGCACACACCCATGTAAGCAACCATAAACTCTACAACACCATCAATATCTTCATCAGTATTGAGAGCTTGTTCCATACTTATGATTTAAGCAACCCAAACAAAATTAAGAGATGACCTAATAACAAGACTATAAGATCTGTAACATATCACCAAACAAAATATTTAACAAAGAGCAAAATGCAAGACCCAATGCTCAAAAACAGAGAAAAGACTGAGGGCTGGTGATTGACACTCAACAGCAACATGTATGATGTGACCAGCTACCACAACACCATAGATAACATAAGCTCCACTTCCTACATGGTTCCAGTCATCAACTTATGAGGAAGGAAAGAGAGAACAGACTTTGCCCTGCTTGAGCTTCAAATGTTGGTGCATGGAAAATCGTGACACATGCTTCTTGATATTGTTCTCCTCAGAGATTGTCCCTGCTGTTGGTAGACAGCCCCATTTTGGCTGCAAAGTTCATGTACACCATTGCACCAGTCAAAAATACTGTCCCTCTTATGAGCTCTTGGAATGACTTACATGGGATGAGTTAAGCCAGATGCTCCTAAATCCTTTAATACAGCTGCAAGGACACCATGAAACCAGTGAATGAACCACCTCAAAGTTTTTTTTTTTTTTTCTTAGATTGGAAACACAGGGAGGTACCTTGATTTCCACAGTGATGGTTGGTGGTAGGTCTTCCACCCTTCCTGCACAGTCACTCAAGGTTGAGCAAGGACCAGAACACAAATCAAAACTGTAAAATTTGGTGCCAGCAGTTCCCAAGCTCAAATTTTGCAACTTGGAAGAAGAAAGTAACATATCACCAGTTGAGTCAGCTCAAACAACAAAGATAAGAGTAGAACAAATAGCAAAGCATCCAAGAGAGGTAAAGTTCTCTTGCAACCATGACAAATATAGCATTTCATTCTGCTGCTGATAGTTTTGGAGAGTGTACAATCTGTGTACCTGGTACAGTATAGAAGCTCGAGTGATCTGTGATCAGGAGAGCGGTGCCTCCAGTCAAGTCCAGATGGGCGTCTTTCTGCCTCCATTCAGGGCGCTTTTCTGCAACATCGTGATTGACTGTCTCCAAGAACTCGGGTGTTAAGTACACAAGAACCTAGATTATTTGCAACCAAAACAAAACAATGGTCAAAATTTGTTCTGTTTTCTATTGTAAAAGCTGCAGAGCAGAAACTTCCAAGCTTCAACATACAAAGGAAACAAAAGTGAAAGAGTGTCAGTATACCCCTGCATCAACATGCTCCTGGCCTAGCAAGGGCTGAATAATTGAACTTGCATATATGTGTGCCATGGCTGCAGGTGTGGTCGCATCTGCCATAGCTGGCCACTCTCTCCAAAGCTTTTGCTCATCCTCTGACAATATAGGTTTTTGAGCCTTCTCAGCAGCAGTAGAAGGTTTTGGTTTTGAGTCATGACTACTGACTTTGCGGATGCGCAGAACTCTGCCAATCTGTTGTTGTCCACATCACAATCCAACCCACTTCAGAAAAAAGATGACAATTTTGCTGTTGCTACATGGAAATGCTTTCATCTGGTAGGTCCTCGAATTCTCCCATTGAAGTCTCCCAAGTAGTTATCTTCCTCAGAGACCCTTTTACATCTTCAAAGAATTGGCAAGAAACAAGGACCGACAACGAGAAGGAAAAGAAGAGGACGAAGGAGACGAGGACGATCATAGAGAGAGCGAGAGACATACAAATGCAGGTCTGGAGCCGTGATAAGCCAGCACAATGTTCGCCGCGCCTTCTCCCCTGTACAACCACCCCTCTGCGTCCTCTTTGTACAACTCCAACTCTCGCAGCTTCCTGGACTCCACCTCGTCGGCGTTGTCGGCATCGAAACCAGGCGCGGAGTCTATCGCCTCCATTTCTTCTGTCCTTGTTCTCTATCTTCGTCTCTCACTTTTCTTCTCTCTCTCTCTCTCTCTCTCTCTCTCTCTCTCTCTCCTATTTCTTCTATTTCTCACTTCAGATCTGTGTGTCTGACTTCTTTTGCCTTGAATGGAGCATTTCTCTCTACCTCTTGTCTTCTTGATCTTGAAACATATGACCGACAGGCAAATAAAGAGACTTCACAGACATAAGACTAGTTCAAAACTCTTCAAAGATTCACTGCATCGTTGTCGTTGTGGTATCCTGGATAGATTCTTCATTTCATCAGCATCCTTTTGACTTTTTTTCACGCTCTTCCTTGCCTCCGCCTGTTTTTGGAAAGCGCGTCTTGCGAGACAAACACGCACTTCGAAAACCGCTTTTAGAGACGGAGGAATAAAATAAGTCAACAATACATAGTGCACATGCCTAGACCAAGACTCAAGAGCATGCCTAAATCTATATCATTACTGTATCTGGTGTCCATTAGAGAGCCGCTGATTTCGCTTGGCCTCCCTCGTCACCACGCAACGGCCGTCGCGCTTCTCGTTTCTTCCCGATTTGCTTCTTCATGATTTCTCTCTCACTGATGATGTTGCACATGCCTGCAATTTCATCATGCTGTTCTATATTTCTTATGAATCTGCGACTGAACGATTTGTATTAGTCCAAGGGGAAGACGAAAGAATCGGTCGATTACCACACACAAAAAATTCTTGAAGTTTTGGCTATGATTCTGAACCTAATTCCTTCCTTCCTCCATGCAACAATGTGATAGCCAATCTTCGAAAACTCTTCGTGGATGCAATTTCTGCCGCCGGAAATCTCCTCAAGTGTGTTTTGTCCTAAGGGAACAACAGTTATGTTTTCCGAAGACTACACACATTCTGACGGAGCCGTGCTCATCCAAGCTTCTAGCCATTTGTACCATGAAAATCCAGGGCTTTGTTAGGTTCTGGATTCAAGAATTATGGACTAGAGAGTATTCGCTTAAAAAATTTCATTCCGCAAAGTGGAGAAATGTAATGGTTGGATTTTTGAGCGCGACACAGAGTAATGTATGGAGTTCTGCTAGGTTTCTTACTCAGCTATGACTTTTTGTTATCTTTCAGTTTTGCAATTTGCATCATACGCATCATCATCATTATCATCATCATCCTCATCCTCATTTGCACCGTGTAAGGAGCATATCTCCTGGTTGATCACCATCTCTACTTCAGGACAAAGTTGAAAAAAACTCTTCCAATTCCTCCGTGACCGACACATGGACATGAAAACTCACCGGATTTCGCAGAGCTGCACAACTTCAGAACTCCCGTCTCCAAAGGCACCAAAGAGGTCTGGCTCTGTGATCGGCATTGAGTGTAAGGAAACCCCATGTACAGAGGTAATGGAAGGCCCTGATAGCAAGGCATTACGCCGGCGGTTCCGTTGGCGTAATGATCAGTTCTCAGGCCTTAGGGCCTTCCCGGGCGTAAAACGGACGAATAAACGGCATTCTGGTTCTTGATTATTGGGAGTCTGCTAAAAAAATTATTAATGATATTTAATTTTCGATATTTAAGGAATTTTCGGTTTTTTTGTTTTTTCCTTGCTTTTTTCTTGAATTAACAAAATTAGTCCCTAGAAAAAAATTAATCCCTAATTCTTCTGTGACTAAAGTTTTTTGTCCTTTTTTTTTTGAGGGTAGTTGAATTGTTAAAAAAATAATCTTCAATTCTTTTGGAAGATTACTTGAATTTGACTTTCAAAATTTGAAAATATTATCACAAAATAAAAAGACTCTAGATGAGAAAATGTTTTTAGAAAATAGAAGCAACTAAAAATCTAATATAAACACACTTTCTTTAGATATTGTGATACATACCCTACAAAATAACCATTACATAATTCTTTTTTTCTTTTTTTTCTCATGATATCCAACACATATAATATCATGGAGGAAAAGAAAAAAAGAAAAAAACAAACATGATGTTTCAAAAACCAAAAATGTTCACTCCAAAAAAATATTTTGATTTTTGAAATGCCTTACCTTGAATGAAACAATATTGCCATTAATATAACCCCATGGCCAAGGTAAAAAGCTTAGGATTTATGGAATGTATTTTAATAGTTAAATATATCTATATTTTAAAATTCAGGCATGATGATTCATAGTTCACATATGAGACAAAAAAAAATTTAAATAGCTGATGTGGACCTTCACAATTCTTTACTATATCCCATAGAGTTAGTGTTAATGATAGTAAGCGGGTGGGGTGATAAAATTCCTAATTCCTAAATTCTTGCTCTTGTAGTTTATGAGAAGTTATCATTTTGAGACCAAGCTGATTGTTATTAGAGATTTTTTATTTTCATAATTATGCGCCCTTTCTTCTTGTGCATGTTTTCGCACTCTTGCACTTCTAGTCCTTTTGTGTGCATTTCATCATGCCCTTTCTTCTTGTGTATGTTTTCGTGCTTCTTCACTTGTGGTTTTTTTTTTGTGCATTTCAATGGCATTTTTGTGCTCTGTCTTTTGTGCCTCCTTGTCTTCTTGCACAAATGCACTTGCTTGGTGAAGGTGGATGACGCACAAAGAGATGCACAACCAAGAGGAGTAGAAAGTTTAGTAAAAAAGCAAAGGAAAAGGAGTGTCATTAGCTCGCTAGCACCATGGAAATTGGGAGCATGCAGAAGTTTTGTCGCTTATCAAATGCAAGCATGCAGAACATTTTACACACAAAGAACAAGTGGACTTAAGATCTCAAATGTTACCTTCAATGTAGAAATCGAGTAAGATTGCGAATGAATTGCAGAAGCTAACAAATTCAAGGACTCCAAGAAACGCAAAGATATGTAAAGATAAGTGGAATGGGTCAAATCTTGATTTCAAGAAGTTGTTTGATTATCGTAAGGGGATAGGGCACAACACTTCATACTAGGAACTATCAATAAGGAATGTCATAAACATCATCTTCCATGTCAATTCAATCCAAATTACTCCACTGCAATAGAGGATTATCAATGCACCTCTACACGTGAGAGATGTGCATGTTGATGGAGATGGTTTTTTGTTGCACCACATGAAGAACAAGATCAAGAAGATGGAATAGAAAATCAGCCACACTGTTATTTCATGGAGGATTTATGTGATGATTATATTCATGGACAAAATTATGCAAGTGTGTAGCAACATGATCAACAAGTAGAAATTCGATTTTAGTTCCGTCATGTCATAAATCTTGATGAATTTTCAAAGAACAAGTTGTCGCACCTTTCAAATTTTCTAGATATCTTGGATACCCTAGTAAGATTTGTAGCAATTTTTTCATCCGCAATGAATCTTGGAATACCACCAACAACATTAACACTACCAAGGAGTACATGGCATAAACATAAGAGGTGAAATGTGTATTCACCAATGATAAATGCAACAAATAAAAATAGCAAAGTGATCATTGAAGCAATGGATAGAATGAATGTTACTCAGATCAAAATTGAAAATTATTGAAACAAAACCTAGGAACACATTATGAAACAATAGTTAACCTATCTCAAAGCAAGAAACAAGAAAATCTTGAAGACAAACAAGAATATTGTGAATGTGTTGGCCAACTTGAGCACATCCATATGCCATGCTTTTATTCAAAACAAAAAGTTGATTCCTCCACACGTGAATTTGGCTTCAGATTCTTCAGATGATGAATGTCTTGAAGATGCCACAAAAATGCTGAAGATTAGTTCAACTTTCATTATTTGGATTGACGCGTTCCCAAGTTCTTAATTAGACCCAATTTGAAGCTAAGTTACTCAAACAGTGAAATTGTGAGGAACTTGGGGCACGCTCCCAGCTCTCAGCAGTAGAAGGGGTAGAAGGGCGTGCTAAAGCTCCGAGGTTGGACTAGGAAGAGTGACAAGCTTTATTTACTTATTCGAACCTGTATCAAACCAACCAACAAGTTGGTTAGTTCACTTTTTGGAGCACCCTTGGTGCTAGGACAAGCCATGGGCAACTCTAAACTCACATGACTCACCACAGCCCGAACTCGGGGGAAGCCACCACCTTCCCCCATATAATATATTTTGTGCCTCTCCGTGGCACCCACATCCGAATGGCTTTTTGTCTCGGGACTCTCAAGGAGGAGTCCTGAAATTGTCTCAATTTAGACTCTCAGGACTTTGTGATGTCATAATTCTTCGTTCAGACCTATGATTGGGATGTGGTTTGAAGCAAAATTGTTGCTCTCCTCGAGAGCTTCCCAACGGTGTATTGCACTCCACCTGCACGCACCGGGGTCAAGTCGATTCCCGACTTTTAGTGTTCGGGAGTCAAACTGCCAATTTGACTCCCGGCCTTTCTTTTTGCCATAACCTGTGTTTTAGATGCCAAATGGCCCATGCAAGCCCATTTTCGATATCTACACTTTGATATTTTTCCAATGGTATAAAGAACACCCCAATGCAAGGTGTTTTGACCCCTGTAATCGAACTCTGAAGTTTTGGGAGTCTCGGAGGACTCTTGAGTCGCAACTTCGGGAGTGTGAATTTAATCCTCACACTCCTTCAAAGTAGGGTTGCGACATGGACTATCATTTAAGTAATTTCAAATTTTGCTACTATCATTTTTTAACCATCGTACACAATCACATCAACATTTCACATAAGTAATTTGAGAATTAATTATGTAGTCATTTTTCAACCATTGCTCAATCATGTGGAAATAATTTTACAAAAAGTTTGGCCATTGTAATGTATAGCCACAACCATTACATTATCATGTTGAAACAATTTCAAGAAGTATAGCTACTATCATTGCTCAGCTAAATGTTGCACAATCATGTCAACAATTTCATAATAGGTTACATTGACAATTAAACTTCAAGCTGTAATTGATTTTGTTTTACATTTTTTTCCAAGTTGCTTCTTGTGCATTCAAGCATTCAGGAAATACAGTAAAACTATAATAGCTCATCTTTTTCAATCATGACGTCTGTAATTTCCTAGATATTGTTTAAACATAGTTTGTTGTTCATTACATGACTATTCTCCAACTTGAAGTCCTACTTGTTCAAAATCATGATGTGTTGCAACATTTGCTTGAATCCATTGCTTGTCCTTAGCTTCCCAGACATTTGCATGGCGGTCAATTACATTTTTTAGCTCAAGTTATGCAATCAATGCATTGACATTTGAATTCTTTCCACTAAATATTAAATTGTGCAACACACAACAACAAATGATGACATCAAGGGTGAACAAAATATGAATGTTGTTCTTTATCAAGAGTTCTTGAAATGTTTTTTTAAGAATGCTAAAGGAATTTTCGACCATCATTCTCCCACAACATAGTTATTTGTTGTATAAATATTCCAGAATTGTATGTCACATTCCAATTTACTTGTGTGGGATCATTGACCAAGGCAAGAAGGGGTACCCCTTGTCTTCAATAATATATGGTTTCACACCTTTTTGACCACGTTCAAGGTAGAATAGATCCTTGTAGGTCGCTTGATTATAAAAAGTTGAAAGTTTCAAAAAATTTAAGTCACTCATGTTACTTGGCATGCCCACAAAAACATCATGGAATTATTTCTCATGGTCCACCATTGCTTGCATTTGAAAACCATAAGACTTATTTTTGAAAGAATAATAATTGGTAACAAATATTTAACGTTTTGGCTTTTAAATGTGAACTTGAATGACATCAATTGCTCCTACTACTAATGGAAGACCGCATAAATCTTTGAAACCATCCATCGCATAAATAAAGTCATGACCTTCTTGCCATTGAATGGAATTCTTGAACACAACATTTATGACATGCACAAACTCTCTCAGCATTAAATACACAATTGATTTCCCTATATCGAACAACTTTGAACCATGCAAATATTCAACTGAATGTGCCAATTTATATAAATAACAATCCACCCAAATACCAACGAAAACAACAGAATAATATTTTGTGTCTTTCTTTTCCATCACATGTCTAAGTTTATTTGTTAATTGGTTCGCAAAGCTTATTGACTCTGAAGTGTTCTATCCAACCCCAATCATCATATTGAATAACCAAAAATTGTGAATACCAAGTAGTGGATCTTGCTTTGACCCAATCCCCTAAATCTTGGTTTTCTAAAAGATTTAAAACATGATAATTGATATCGATGAAGGATTAAAGCATTTTGCATCTCCATGAAAGAAAAACTACTATCAATTTCATCAATTTCAATAAAGGATTCAAAATCATGAAAATTAATAGTTGATGTGGAAATGTAACCAAGACTTAGAAGATTTTGCATTTGTAAGAAAAGATGCAAAAATTGCACTAGTAGAACAATCTATAAAGGCCTCATGGCAAAGAGAAAAATATGATCCTAAAAATAAATATGAAACATATAAACCCTAATGAATGTTCAAATTGCAAAAAAACTAATGAACTTAGAAGATAGGTGAAGCACACAAGGACTTGATGCAACAATGAAAAACATTTGAAGTAAAAACTTGCAAAGTCACACACTAAAACTCCTTGATCTGCAATGAACACTTGATGCAAGAGATTACAAAAACATGCATAAAAAAACTAATATGACAAAGGTCTAGAAGATTGCGCACAAATGAGTGAACTCCTCAAACATGGGGTTTCTTGAACAACAATTATACACCAAATGATGAAAACACAAAATTAAAAAAGTAATGTAATGTTGCAATTCTTCTCCATGCCATATTCCTACTTTAATTGCTCATATTTGCATGTGTGTTGTTATGAATAGTAATAGCAATCATCAATCTTGTGTTAAATGCCAATCAATAGTTAATAATAAATATGAATCGTGATAGTTAAACTTGAACAATTGTTGGCGTAGTTAATAAATCCAGATTGAGAATTTAGGGAATGTAATTATCAAGTGGTTTAGTACCTATCATAATGATAAGCTATTTGCAAGTGTCAATTAACATTAAGTATGATAACTATAAATTTTATAATGTTTAATCTTATCAACTTTTGTTCCAAAATTTCTTAACAAATAAAGAGGTATGGAACAATATCTTTTTGGATCGATCTTTAAAAAAAAGAAAATTCAACACCATATTCATGAACAAACTTTCACCTTCTCCACCAATTTGCATCTTTTTTTTTTCAAATGAATTTGAATTTAATTTAATTCAATTTCAAATTCAAGGTGCATGCAATTGAATTGGGGTATGTTATAAATGAATACTACAACAAAGTCCTAGACCGATGCACTTCTTAATTAATCAAGCACATCCTATTATTATCTCTTCCAAGGCATCTAATAAATTTAGAGTTCATATGACCAAACTTAATGTAGCCAAGGGCTATGTAAATTAGTTAAAGTTATTGATTCATGATAATACATTGTATCATAAAACAAACTAGTGTGGCATGTGCCATTGGCCCAAGTGTTACCATGTCCTCAACTAATTTTTCCTTCCAAAACCTAGCTTTTTGGAATTTATTTGAATTTTCAATGATAAAAGCCATTTAAAAATCAATATTTCCCACATTTTGAATCCAAATCTTACCAAATAGATTCCATTAAGTTTTGCTCATCAAGATCTTTCCAAGAACACCAAAGGCACATTCCAATTCCTCCAAAAATTTCACCTACAATTTAATTTAATTTTCAATGAAAAAATCATTTAGAATCAAAAACTTTTCCACCACAAGTCCAAACACCATGAAACCAAGCCGATGCACCCCTTCTCCTTAAGAGTTTTCCAAAGAGACCAAGAATGTGATCTGAAACATCTTGATTCGGTGATCTCATTAATACAAACAAAACAAAACAAAATAAACAAACAAATTACCTTCCTTCCTAGATAGATGTCCAATTCATTTTATATAAATTACACCTAACACATAATAAGCCTTTTATCTTGTCATGTTCCACAATTATGTTACAACTTTAAAATTACACATAATTATCAACGAGTTTTATGAAAATAATTTTTGAGAATATGTATACATTTTATTTGTTTGTAATTGCTAGCAACTTCTTTTATTAATATTAAATGCATGATTGACATTCAAGTTTTATCATAATTGTTGATTTATGTCTAGTTGTGGGTATTGTTGTGCCAACATAATAATAGACAAATTTCATTAATGATTGTATTCATATTCAAATGTACTTTAAAAATGTAATAAATGTTAATATTATCAAAGACATATATTTAATCAAACTTTGTGGGTGTAAGTTTATTCACAAATATGTGATAAATCTTAGTGAATAGTTTTGAAGTTTTTCACTTAAACAATGATTAATGATTGATTTGTGCAAATTGAAATAATTGCCATGCATGTCAACTTACAATTATAGATACCAATATATGAAAAAAAAAAAATTTAAAAATAAAAAATTTCATGAGCAATATTGATTATTATTTTTAATTCATTCTTTCCCTTACATGAAACTTTTTTTTTAGTTTGGATTAACTCCAAGTGCTTATGACATATCTAAGTTTCCCCATTAATTTGGAAAAAGGAATGAAAATTTGAAGAAATTGTGAACCCATAAAAGTGGAAAATTGGAATGATGGCAATTGGGGGTACATCATTCACTTTTTTTTCTTTACCTTTTTTAGTTTTTTCATTAGCCCAATGCCCAAAACATATAATCCAAATTATAGCACACTTAAAATATAAATTTTTTGGATGACTTATTGACTACACAATTCATGCATGCAAGTTTAACTCAAAAAAATACTTTAATTTATAGAAGTTAAACTTCACACATGAATTTTTATTTATGGAAATATCAAAAAACATGATTTGGAAACAAGTCTGTAATGTGAATAAGGATGAACATAACAAGTTTTGAAAACCTATTAGATGTCCTTGCAAGATTTTGTTGCTCACTTTCTAGAGATGGCAACTTGTAAGTTTTTTGTAACTCTTCAACAAGTTGTAATCTTCCAATCTCTTTTAACCTTGAATCAAGGTTTGTGTGCTCATAAAAACTTTTGTAACATCATCCAACTCCATAGCTTGGCACATCATCATGCATCTCAATAAAAATTGTGACCTTAAATAATCCATCCTACTATTTTTGTATGGCAAAACCGATGATGTTGTTAGGTAAAATTGTCCAAACCTTAGCATCTCCAAAAGAACACTTGAAAAGTATTACCAATCTTCTTTTTCATCTTGTATTTACAAAAGGTTGCAACTTTTTCCATGATGTTAATGTGTGTCAAACAAAGTATATTCTACAAAAACAAGATCCATACTTGACATATTCATCAACTTTTTCTTGCATTTATTCATAATTAACATTCCTATGACAAAATTGAAAGTGTTCTTCCCCTTGGTCTTTCAAACAGTATCCAATTATGCCAATGTATGTGTACATGCCAATTCCCTTCAATAGTTTGTAATCATTACAATAGATTATGGTCCCAACCATTGTGCATTCCATTCATTTTCAAGTGGATTAGACTAATTCCATTATAATGACATCTTGTCCAATAGTGTGGAATTGGCCATGAACAGGGTCACATGACAACAACCAGTGGAATCCTAATGGATTAGTTTACTGTAATGGCATGTACTATACCCAAGACAACAATGAGTGGATTATCCCTTTTGATCTTTAAATGAAAGGCATATTAACGTTTTGGTGATTACATAGTTATTTCTTGTCACTACTTGACCTATTGTTCTAGTGGGTGTATATTGATCTTTTAATGAATGCATCAAATGATATTTTAAAGTGGTTGTGCATTAATCTTCATGTCATGGGTCCATAGTGATTTTATAGTGATTAACCATGTTAGTGATTCCATAAAGTTTTAATGTGTAACACACCATATTACACACATGACTAATCATAGGTTCTATTAATGGTTTTTCTAATTTGCTAGGTTAACATATTACTTTCACACTTTAATTCTAAATATTAGTTTACACTAACATTTATCATTGTAGGGTGCAATATTAATGGCTAGGCTAATTATAATTAGGTGGTGGGATTTATCATCGTATTCCATGTCATTATATATATATAGTGACTTGGGAGGTCATTTATATAAAAGTTCGCCATAATCCAAATCTTCCAATTACCATTTTTCATATGTCTAATCATAATCATGCATCACATTGGAATTCACAAAACTTGAATCCCTAAGAGTTGTGTCATTTTGGCACATGTCACTTTATTTTTCCCATGAATAGTTTTGGTCATCACATAGTTAGGTGGTCCATACATTACTTTTGGTAAAGGTGTGATAATCTACCTTAATCATCAAACACTATAATGTCACTCATATCATGTTAAAGCTTACATGTCATTGAGTCATAAATCTTATTCCTTAAGATTCAAGTCATTGCCCCATACATGGACATGTCTACATTTGATCCACAAGCAAGATTGGTCATTATGGCACATGTCACTTTTGTTTTTTTGTTCAACCATGGTCATTCACATAATAAGGTGGTCCATACATTATCCTCACTAAATTGACAATCTACCCTAACTAATCACCAAGCATTATGTCATTGATTTCATATCGCTACTTGGCCTATGTATCATTAAGTCATAATTGAAGCTTAGTAACTTGAGTTAATTTGATGTGATGTGTCACGTACATGCATTTTTGGAATAAGGTGCGATGGTGTTAATTTTTCTTGGCCCCTTTGCTTTGAACCACCACCTCCTCCTCCCCTTCCCTCTCTTCATTCTAACATGGTTTATATACATTAACCCTATAACATACAACACATTTTGCCCAAAAACCTATGTCATTACAACCAATTCAATCACTAAGATCTATGCCATTAGAGCTAGTTTTATTAACATTTATGTCATTGGTGGCCTATGTCACTCAACACATGTCACATAATATCATTAGTGGCTTATGTCAATCACTAGGACTTGGGTTTGTCATTAATCACTATGTCATGAGGGCTTATGTCACTAGAACATATGCCACTAAGGCCCATGTCACTCAATATTATAATATCACTAAGGTTATTATCATTTCAAATTGATGTAAATGTCATTAGGGTTTATGTGACTTGGGCCTATTTTTCATTTAGTTTTATGTCATTTAAAACATGTTCCTTGTCACCAGGGCTTGCTTCACTTGGACTTGGTGTTAGTTTATGCCTGAATCATCTACCATAATGATTGTATTTTAAAGTTTGTTGAAACCATAAAACATGCACATGAAAGTTTGAGAGATGGTCCTTGTGCTACTGGCTTTTGCACATCCTTGTCCTATTTTTTCACCTCATGTGCAACTCCTTCAAGCTCCTATCAATCACAATATAATGATGTTTCATGATTGTCCACAACAAAACAAATCATACCCTATTACTTGGGATGAAGATCAGCTTCTTGTCCTAACAATTTCGTATTATCTATGGGACTGCAACAATAAAATAATAATTTGCAATGTATAACACCCAAGTTGGATGATACTTATAGCTCCGTGAAGTAGGTTAATGGTGTGCATCCCAAAATTATCAATTCCCATAATTGGGCATGAACACCTGCATACACGTTCATTTTCTCTATTGGCATTTGGTGTCCTCCAATAGTGAACATTTGCATATAGGTCAACCATGCTACTTGCAACAAAGACACATGAATCCTATCCAAAATTATGAATGGTTTGCTCACAAGCATATGTAGAAACATGCATTCTGCACCCATCCCCATAACGGCAACAATGTTGGGTTACATACATTTATACATGGTGAGAAATCAGACCTAAAAATTACATCAAAACTTAAAGGAACAAATCTTGGCACCTCAAGAAATGTGGGAAAACAACAATGTTTAATCATATTTAACTTACAAAAGGTTGAAGATTTTGCAAGATTTTTGTTTCATGTCTTTTTCAAGCACATTCTTTCTCATGTACACATATTGGAACTAAATAGTTCATTTCACCTTCAAAATCAAAGTTGAAAACAATGACAACAATGTTGTACTTTTTCATCCAAAAATAAAATTTTGAACCAAAAAAATGGGTAATCATTTTGCCACGTTTTCTTGTAGCCACATTTTGCATAAAAGTCAAACAAGCTACATCTAACAAAGAAATCTCAATCCCATCCATTTTCAATGCTTTAGAGAGTTGTTCAAACATACTTGTTTTGATTGCAAGAAAGTTGGATTTCACACATTTGTATATGTATGTGGTGAAAAATCAAACTTAAAAAATACATCAAAGTTTAAAACAACAAGCTCTAAGTATTCAAAAACATCTACAACATTGAAAAGGTAGAATATGAAAAGGTAGTCCATAACATTAAGGCATGTAATATTATACCTATGTCACTAGAACCTAGGTCTATATCATTACAACATGTGTTATATTTCAACTTGTATCATTAGGACCTAGGTCTATATTATTAGGTCTTCTTTCATTCATCTTTTATCATTAAGACATAGGTCTATATCACTACAACATGTGTCACTCAACCTATGTCACTAAGGTGTAATACATCATTGGTGCCTATGCCACATGGGTTTCCTACTACATTTCGGCTTAATGTAATATGTCATTATGGCCTATGCCAATAAGGCCCAACTCACTCCACCTATGTTATTCAAGTTTATATTGTCACTTGGGTTTGACTAGTCACTACAACAAAATGTGTCTTTATATGCCAATCGATTTCACTAGATTTGAGTGAATTCATTAGTCTTAGTAAATAGGGACTAGTTGGAAAGTCTTTAATTCATTGGTGTAATAAACGAGGATTAGTAAACTACACCCACATTTTGTAATAGTGAGTGGGTGCAAGCAAGGTAAAGTAAATAGTTCATGACTCTTTGTTAAAAATTTACATGTAACCATGAATTTTTTTTAATGTATCAAAAGTTTTTTTTTTGTATAATAATTAGCATGATGATAATCTTTCATTTTATATTCATTTTTGCACATTTCACCTTTTCCTTCGCTTCACGTGTTGCTCCTTTGAACCCCTATCAATCACAACATGTAGTGACATTTTACAATTTCCCACAACAAGACATTATCATTCATCTTCTATCATTATGATATGTGTCATTCAACCTTTGTCACTAAGGTATAATACATCACCAGCGCCTATGCCACTAAGGCCTATGCCACATGGGTTTTCTACTACACTTGGGTTTATTGTAATATGTCATTACAGCTTATGCCAATAATGCCAATCTCACTCCACCTATGTCATTCAAGTTTATATTGTCACTTGGGTTTCATTATGTTATATGTCATTAGGGCGTATGCCAATAAAACCTCACATGTTTCACTTAACATATGCCATTCATGTGTGTGTCATTAGGGCTTGTGTCAATCAAACACGTTTCACTAAGTTTATTCCAGGTTATGTCACTTAAACCAAGTTTATTTCACTTTAGGACTTGAGGTTTGTGCATCATTTGGGCTCGTATCATTAAGGTTTAATCACAACTTACACCTAGTCTTAATGCCATAGATTTTACTTGTCCTGTACGCTAGCCTTGTATTTTGAAATTTGCTAAACACATGTTCAAACATACACATGAACTTTTCAAATCAAATGGTACAAGTCTTTGATATTCATGCTTGCACATTTCATTTCTTCCTCCACCTCTTGTGTTGTTCTTTTGAACCCCTATCAATCACAACGTGTAGTGATGTTTTACAATTTCCCACAATAAGACATTATCATTAATCTTCTATCACTAGGACATAGGTCTATATCACTATGACATGTGTCACTCAACCTATGTCATTAAGGTGTAATACATCATTGGTGCTTATGCCACTAAGGCCTATGCCACATGGGTTTTCTACTACACGGGCTTATTGTAATATGTCATTATAGCCTATGCCAATAATGCCAATCTCATTCCACCTATGTCACTCAAGTTTATATTGTCATTTGGGTTTGATTAATGAACCTCAAATGTTTCACTTCACATATGTCATTCATGTTTATGTGATTAGGGCTTGTGTCAATCAAACACATTTCACTAGGAAATAACTACCATAATAGTGGTAGTTGAAGGGAAAAGTGGAGAAGAAGTAGGATCTAAGCAATGTGTTAGCCACCATTTACCTTGGCGGTGCATGGCTATTTGGAAAGAATAGGATTCTAGAGTTAGAGATAGGAGTGGGAGAAAGAAACATTTGTGTTTGTGTATGTGCGGATGTTTGTGAGAGAAGGAAGAAAGACTTGAAGTAGAGCCACATGGCTACAACAAGGTAGTTCAAGTAGTAGAAGTTACAATTGTACTTGGATTTGGTTTTAAATAAGGGTTTTGTTTGCGCCTAACTAAAAAGAGGTTGTTCACACCTTATTGGACATAATATTGCCTTGCATGCCATTTTTTTAGCTTTTATTTTTTGTTGTAATACGTAGTTAATTAGCCCACTGGAGTTTAATTCAAATAAAATTCATAAAGTACAATAGCCCCTTCTTACAACATAACTTTGTGATAGTAACTCGGAACACATTGCCATTTCTTCCAATAGTAATGTAATGGTGAATTCTTCTTACAACATAACTTTGTGATAGTAACTCGCAACACATTGCCATTTCTTCCAATAATAATGTAATGGTGAATCCAATGTCCACTCCAATGATGGATCATGGGGTAACATTGATGTTATACGCCCATCCTATTTAACAATAATATACATATGCGTTTTCACCAATTTATAATTATGTTTATGGTGATTTTCAATCATCTTATGATGTTTGAATCCATATATGCATGTTGGATTTTTCATGACTAGATCAATGTCTTCAAATGCATCACTTGAATCTTTGTGGTACAAATACATTCGCAAGTAAATTACACATGGTCTAATTAGGGCACTATGGGAAATTCCACATAATGCACTTATTCTATGACACCTTGCCCATATGTCCATCCCATGCACTTGAGATTTCTTGGGTTTCAATTTAGTTCCATTAGAATTTAGCATGTAATTATAGTTGCATGTGACATACATATAAGCAAATTAAATATTTAGAATTTATTTTTGTACACAATCAATGGTGAACATGCCCACTCACCCTCTAATCAAGCATCCAAGAAATGGGTAGTATCAAAATTGCCTTCCATTATAAATAAGCTTATATGGTGGAATGACATGAGTCACATTCCACTTAATTATGTACTCTCGAAGATGACATGATCATTGTGCCTTTCACTAAGTTGATATATTATATATTAACATAAGCCCCATTCCACTTAAGTAGTCAAAAAGGTAGCATTGGGACAATTCCCTTTCACTACAGTCCATGAACAATTTAATGGGACAAGTCCCATTCCACTCAATTTGGGTTTGAATGGAAGTGTGAAATGGTGCTAGACCATGTTTTCTAGTAGTGGATCATAAATTAATGGGGTTGGATACATGTAAATGACCACACGTAAATGACCATGTGGCTACCTACATGAGGAACCATGTTTGGAACATTTATGTAAATGGATAAATGTAGATGAATCATGCATGTTCCATCACAATGCATATGCAAGTAAATGGATTGGTCATATGAGTGGAATATTCCATTTAGCTCATATGCATATACATGAGCGAGGCAAATGGTCTTTTCATAGGTTACTTTATGAAGAAAGAGGTAGTACTAATGTAGACAAATAGTCCTAATAAATTGGAACATCTAAAATATATATGTGTGCAAGTACACGAATAAATGAAATTGAGTGGCAAGGTCCAGTGGGATCCCAATAAAATCCAATAATGGTGGGATCAAACTAGAAGGCACAATGATGTCTATATGAAGTGTGGTGAAAAAATGGATGTAGTGGCAAAATCCATTGGAATCCCATTGAAATCCAATAGTAAGTGGGATCAAAGTGGAAGGTGGTCACCTTTGTCCAAGTGTAGTGATTTACAACATGTCCAATTCCATTGAAATTGAATTTGGGTGGAATCATGTAATGGTTTTGACCATGATTTGTTGTAGTGAATGCACATGATGTCTTGGTGGAACAATTGTCATATCATCCCAACCTAAAGCTTTTTTGATCAATTTGTTCAAAGTTATAACATTGGAAATATAAGTCCTACACACCATCTACAAGTGAAGTCTTTCAAGACTTCCTCCTCTTTCCAAAACACACAATACTAACACACATTTTTCCTATATGAACTTTTCCATAATAGCCAACATCTTTGTTGGAATGTTAGAACACCCCACACTAATCATGATGTTAACTTCCAAAAAAATTTCATCCTTCTTTAGTTTCTTTTTGGTTTCCTCTCTTGTAGAAACTTTAATAGAACACCTGATTTTCAACAAGGTCTTCAACCATAAACAAGTAAAAATGAAAAAATGGGAATACTTAAGTAACCAAAAAACCACCCATGAACCCCCCCCCAAAACACTCATTGGTTGCTTGAAACTTTGATTTCCAAAACTATTTGTCACCATATTTAACATGGGCTAATGGCAAGGGCAAACATTGGTCACATAATTTGACAAAAAGAAAACTCCCCCCACCCCAACCCCAAAAGGAAAAAACAGGGTGCATCATGAGTGCATGTTGAACCTTCCCATTGGTTGCATGAAATTTCTCTTTCCAAAACCGTTGGTCACCATTTTTGGCATGGGCGAATGGCTAGGTCATGATTTTGGGACATAGTTAAGTGTAAGAAATTATAAATTTTCTTTGTTTTGTTTTTTTTTGCATGACAAATTTTCATAATGTGATAACAAAAAAATCTAAGGTGATAAAGTGCAAAGGCTATTTTTGGCAAAAATGTTCCAAAGCCACCAAATTTTAAGGAATGTTTTTCCTAAAATTGCCATATTTAGACAATAGGTTTCAACATGTCACCAAAACATAGCAGAATTTTTCAAATTTTGTACTTTCCTTTTTTACCTATAACCAAATTTGGTTAATTCCTCTTATGAATGATTGCCAATGTGATTACATGACAAAATTTGGGGGGGAAAAAACTAATGCTTAAAATATATGTAAAAAACCATTGCATTCAATTCAATTGTCAAATCCTATTGTAAGTTCAAAATTGGCTTATGAATTGATTTGAGGCAAATCCATTCACATTATTAAAAAAAAGGTTGAATTTAACCTTTGTTTAAAGTCTTTGGTGGATCCAATGAAAGCATTAAGAATACATCATTAAAAAATACACAAATTGTCAATGAAAATGTCTTAATAAAAAAATTAAAAAAAATATGACACATTTTAAACTATAGACTAATTTTATAATGTAATGGTAGTTTCATGTCACATTATATGTGAAACTTGCTTTTCAACCATTTAACACCTTTGTACCATTTATGAATGTCATTTTGTTTGTTTTTAATGGGTTGAATTATTGACATCTGCAATAGAAATCACAAAGTCCTTTGAATGTTTAAAGGAAGATGTTTTACATAGAACAATTTTGAGCGAACACCCAACAAATGAGAATAATAACATTTAAAGAAAGGTAATTTTTAAATAATTTACAACCATGGAGTTAAGGAAATGAGTAGGTACATCCAATAAGCCAAGTTGATATTTTATACAACTAGTGTGAACTCGGTGCATAATGCACCCCTCGAGCTCCCCCCCGCCCAGTCCTTCCCCGCCCGTGCCCCCCCCTGCTGGCCCCCTCCCCCCCTGTTGGCCCCCTTTGCCCTGTGCTTCACCGGGCTCTCCCTTCCCCCACCCCCCAAAACACTCCACAAGGAACGAAAGCCAATGGGATTACGCTAGAGAGGTAATGAAAGCGAAATGACGTCAAAAAATAAAATAAAAATAAAAGATAAGTAAAAGACAGCAACAGTGGTCCATCAACTGTCAGTTG
>Ga0116229_10004444_pt1 | contig 22976 bp, 20 predicted proteins | sample S1TSphgellanicum_3_FD_87313 | JGI IMG/M metagenome (GOLD analysis project Ga0116229, IMG submission 87313) | Host-associated microbial communities from peat moss isolated from Minnesota, USA - S1T2_Fc - Sphagnum magellanicum MG | ecosystem: Host-associated > Plants > Peat moss > Unclassified...
AAAAAAAAAAAAAAAAAAGGCCACGGAAAAAACGTTGCCAACACCTTCTACACTGCAAAAAAAAAAAAAAAAAAAAAACGACAACAAGAAACGAAAAAACAAGAAGGCTTAAGGGATGGAGCTTACCTTCAAGCTCCCACTTTGGGTCTTGCGTGGTCTCATTTCAAGCGTCCAAAGCTTTCACGATCCAAGTTCGTGGGCCCGTTTCAAGCACGTTGGCTTTACTCTCGTTCCAACTTCAAGCGTGTTGGCTCTACTCTTGCTTCCACTATAATGGCTCACTAGTTCTGGCAATGGAGTGAGTGCAAAATTAGGTGGGAGGTAGGAGGGGGGGAGACATAAATAGGAGGGGGGAGGTAGGTGGGAGGGAGGTAGGTAGGAGGGAAAAATTTTGGGGTAGAGAAGAAGCGAAAAAAAACAATATTTTTAAGCAGGGAGGATGTGTTCTTGGTTCATCCCAAAACGACTTCAACGACCTCATCCTCAACTAGTGCATTGGTGGCTACTAGTTCACTCCAGCCCTATTCATGGTAACTTGTGTGCTTGAACTAATTACTGCACATAACCCATTGTATCGGAGCATTGAACTTATGGGTTAGGGGTTGAATTATGAAGTTTAGCCAACCAGAGATCATGGATGTGCAAAAAAGCATTAGGGAGGTACAAAAATGTGAAAAGACAAACAAAACATGCAATATACCTAGGGAGCCCTTGTCCAATGGCTTGCTACTACAATAGAGAGACACACCCTACAATCAGAATTTTAGAAATTTGTGGACAAAAGTACAAACATTTGATCACATGCCACACCCAATGTTGGTATTGGATAATGTTTTCCAAATACCATAAAGGTCCTAGGAATTGCAACAAAATTATTTTGATGTGGCACAATCATGGGAAGGGTACCCCACAAGGAACCAAAGGATTATGCAAGATTTTTTTAATTATCTACCAAAAATAAAATCTACACTGGAAAACAAGTAATTGAGAAAAATCCAACAATCCAAATCAATATAATTTGTATTGTGTTGTTTTTTCACAGGTATACATTATCGCACATCAATATTTTGGTTCAAAACCAAAAGCATAAAAAATGACAAAAGCTTTTATAGACAACTTGATTTTTTTTTGGCACAATTATTCCTTGTGTATGTGACCTATACCTTGGGCTACAAATTTAAAGCTCAATGAATTATTTTTTAAAACCAAATGGCCCAAGAAAATCCTTTTCCTTCTAGCCCCATAAAATGAATTTTGTAACTTTCAAAATTTTCACATTGTTTATAATTTAATTAATTGCATTCAATCCATTGTTAAACATACATGTAAGCATTCTTTATTCATAAATTTGAATTCAATTGTACTACTTAATGCCTTCCTACTAATTATTTATAAAAAATATTACAATTAAAACAATTGGCATAGTTTTTTTGAAGTCTCAAAACGACATTTACATAATATCCAATATATTTACTTTTTTTATCACATTTTTCTAATTATGGGAACACAACAATATGTTATGATGTAATGTATTCTAATATAGAATACATTACATCACAATTGAATTATGCAATCCTTTGCCCATTAAATAATCCTTTTTGGTATTCTTACCATGATTGTGCCCTAATGTTAGGTATTAATTTTGAATTTTGAGAATTAGGTTTTTTAGACAAATGTGCTACCAATAGGTGGCATTCTATCCGAATTGGCAAATTGGGTAACAACAATGGTATGTCATTTCCTGCACTAGTCAAAATATGAAACCCAAATCTTGGTATTGATTATTTTGAATTTGCAATATAAATGTGAGTGTTTTTTCTCTCAAATTTATGACAAAGTAAGTTATCACAATTACAAATTACTTACAATGAAACATAAAACATGACAAGCAATATATATAGATATGGTCAAATGCGGAGTACATTAAAAAAAAAAAACTTGACACTTTATACAAAATGAAGTACTTATTAGCACCTAATGCAAGTTTGATATTACTTTGGTTGTCACATAGTTCATGGCTATGGAACGAATCATGAAAAAATTCCATTTAGAAAGCAAAGCCTTGAACCAAACTATTTTTTTGGTTGCATCAACCATTGCTTTATATTAGGCCTCAATGTTTGAGAAAGCAATAATTGTTGGTTGTATTTTCATGTCCAAAGTATAAGGGCCATGCCACACTTGATAATCATGCTTATAATGGATTGTAAATGATACAAATCTCTTCCCCAATTGACATATGCATAGCAAATGAAAGTAGGATTTGTCACATGTGGAAAGAAACTAACATGATTGAAGATCCCAACAACATAGTGAAAATGTGTTTTACAGCCATCAAATGTCCTATTTGAGGTCTGGCCATGTGTGGAGTGACAACATTAATTGGAAAAACCAATTTAAATCATGTGTGAATTAAAAATATATAATGCTACCCACAATTTCTTAATAATATTGGGGGCATATTTCTTTTGTCATCATATCCTTTTGAATGTGAACACTTTCATTCATTGGTGTTGTCGTGGGGTAGTAATCATTGACATCTTGAATCTTTGTAGCAATTTTTTTGCATACTTACTTTGGTGAAAAAAGATGGTAGTTGGTAGGTAAAGAGATTGTAAGCCAATGTAAAATGAGGCAAGGCCCATTTTAAATGTCTTGGCGAAATTTTTCTTCTAGAGACCATAATTCCAACATAGGGATTTTATTTCGTGAGTGGGTGAGTGTGAGCCATAAACAACTAAGCATGAGTATTGAGTGGGTGGGCATGAGTTTAAAAAAATATTTTCAAAAAATTTCATCCATGTCAAAAGTTATATTCTTTGATAGATTTAGATGACGTGAAAAAATATTCAATGACACAACAAAATATTTTTTCATGTCATCAATCTATCCATGTCGCATCGCATGGCTCCAAATTATAACAATTCTGATGACTCCAATTTGTGTGATATCCCATTCCATACATTGGATTAGATATCATGCAAGATGTATAGCTCTTTAGATTGCAAACAAGATATTATACTATTTTGACTACATAATTAAAAAACATCTTTTATCATCTTAAAATCATGTTAGGTGTGGAAAATGTATTGAATGGCATGAAGATTCTATACTTTCCTTGAATAGATTTCTATTCTAATCACACCTACAAAAAGGAATAACAATGAATGGCATTGGAGATGAGGGTCCAAGGTCCAAAGTCCAAAGTCCAATGAAATGGAGAAGTCATTTTGGGTTCAAACCATAAATTAAATAAGCCTTGGCAGGTAAACAAGAACCTTAAAAAAAATGGGACCAACATAGCCAAAACTTGTAGGGGCAATCAAGTAATTTGGAATAGTAAATGAAAAACTTTTGATTCCTCATAACAAATTTTTTTAAAAATATTTGCAAATAGATTTTGTGGTTGTTGAAGTTTGATACATATGTAGTTGTTTTGACCTTTGGAATCATTCTACCATTTGTAAATGTTTTAAGCTTGCCAATACCATGCAAGTAGTCCAAAACAAATCCCCTAGGTTTCATGATAACTATAAATGCACCAATTTAATGGACACTTACAAATATGTCGCCAAATGCAGATTTTTGCAAATGTGTAATATTTTGGGCATTTAGTATAATTTGTTTTTGTGAGCTTGAAATGATCAATCAAAGTAACCTAATTTAAAGTCTGTTCACTTATAATATGTCACCATATCCATATCCATAACATACTTGTCAAAACCACCAAATTTGGATTTGTACCCATCTATAGACAAAAGAAAGTTGAAGAGTGTAGATGTAAAATACTAAGCAAAGGTTAGATATTGGGCATCTTCTAATCGTTTGCAAGATTATAAGATATATGGGATAGTGACAAAAATATTTATTTCAAAGTTGTTGAATAACTTGGGACAACTTCCTAGAAACAATCCATGGCCAACACACCCAACAAACTAAAATTTCAAAACGCAGTTTCACTAGCATTGTGATTACTTACTTGAATTCCAAGCAAAATGTTGAATAAGTGAATCAATTTCAAAAAAAATTGGCCAATAACTGTTTCCAACATAAAGGATGATCCATATGAATTGTTAGCATTTGCTTATAGCAAAAAGATGGACCAATTGGTGCCAATTAGTAATATCACCACTAGCAAATTAGAAGCACCAAACTCCCCAACATATTTGGAAGGTGTAATGACAGATTTAAATGATGAAGAAGATACCATGCCATTAAGTACACCAAGGTCTGCCATGGGTTCAAATGACATGAACCCAACACCATTGGAACCTAGCTTGGTTTAGTACATCTAGAGGAGAATTTCATGACACAGTTGATGTTGTCCATATATTCAATCTTGACAAGGTGTCACTGTGGAAATTTGACATATCAGTTGCAAATTGTATTAAGGTTTGACAACCATGCATGTTTTCAAATTCAACTTTCCCATCCTCAATGTGTGCCTTTCCATCCTTGTATTTCGACCTACAACAATTACAAGAACATACATTGTACACATGAAGTGGGTGGCAATTAATTTGTACTTTATTTGTTTAGACCTTGTTTAAATCACAAATTATGCATGGCAACCACACAATGTGAGCATGGGGATGCACTCTTGGTTTTAGGGTTTCAACAAGTATAAAAAATTACCCCCCATCCTTAAAAACAAACTTGCTAGAGGTGTCAAAATGTCCTTTGTCAATACCATGAATTGAAACTTCATTACCCTCCAAACAACATTTGAAGGTTTAAAATTTAAAACCTCTCCCCATTTAAACAAACTTGCCACATGCATGTAAATATCCTTTAGTGATATTAAATGATTCTCATCAATGTATATAAGCTTGGAAACAACATTCAAAGGTTACTTCTCCCTTCAAAACAAATTCGTTGAAGGTGGGTAAATTTTTTCAAATGGTGATATTAAGTCATACTCATCAATGGGCATAAGCTCCCAAACAACATTTGAAGGCTTCAAAATTATCTCCCCTCTCTTTCCCAAAAAAACAAATTTGTTAATGGTGTGTAAATGTGTTTTGGTGATACATCTAATTGATATTCATCATTGTACACAAGCTCCCAATGATTTTGGTCTCTTCCCTATTAGTAGGGCTAACAAAATAACAAAACATTAACACGAACTTCCAAGTTCATTATTTGTTTCCAACCTAAGACAACTACCCAAACCTCACCTCAAATGTCACTTTCAACTTAACTAATTTCCCAACTTTGTTTCAAGCCTTTGACCTATAGCTCATTGTAGCTCTATTGATTTATGTCTCCAAGCTCACGTTTTTTTTCTAGTTTAACTAGTTCAAACTTCACCTTTATTCCAACCTTTAAGAAAATACAAAATAACCTTTCATCCCAAGCTAGCAAAGAAGAAAACCAAATTTATTCTTCATTAAATCAAGCCTTGTTAGAATATCATCTTGCAAATTATATTTGAACTAATACCCAATTTTTCTTTCTTTATAGTTAAATTACAATTGAGGATGAAATAGGGATCCCAAGGGGGGACATTGTGCTAGTGTGTGTCAAACAAAATATTGTGTTATGTTAAAGAACCTTTTTCTTTCCACCCTATTATGACATAATTTTCTAATATGCACATACATATTTAAGTCACCCTAAATTTAATTATTATTTTATTCTTGCATAAAATTTTAATACCCTACATTATTCAAAATTTTAAGTTTGATATTTGAAGTTGTGATCATGAGGAATGACAAGGATGCAATTGAACATGGTAAGACCATGTGATCAAATTGTTTTTTTTTTTTTTTTTTACACAACATATTCTTTTAGCATATATTTCAACAAGGTAATTAGGAGATGAAAATAAAAATCCACTTAAAGTGTAGTTTTTTTCAAAATGATCAATTATTAATGATGTGGAAACATTATTTATTTCACATTCCTCCACATTTGATTATAAGTTTATTTATAAAACTATTCCATTTACTAACTTACTTATTGAACCTAGTAGCAACTAATATTTTAAAAAATTAATACGTATATGTATATATAATATCGGGGATTAATGTATACCCTATATTAATTATATCTTGATTTTCCAAAAAAATTCTAATTATGAAACTAATTAAATTACAACTTTTACTCCACAACTAATATATGAGACCTTATGTATTCTTACTCCCGTATCTTGTAAATTCAAAGAAGAGTGTCATCCCTTATTTAGAGGTCAGACTATGGATAAAGACAACATAATTTTAAAGATAAGTTGAATATTGCATGGCACCCATGTGATCCAAAATTAAGGAGCCCAAAGTGAATGAATAAGCATGTTTTGATTGAATGGTTTTTTAAAACACTTGAGGACTCCAGAGGGGTTTGGGGGGGGGGGTTGTTAAATCCCCATGCAAAGGAAAGATTTCTAATTTTGATTTTTTAAGCAACTCAAGTGATGCATTAAAGTAATCCTAAGTACGTTTCAGTCTCATTTTGATCCTGACTGTCCCTCAGATCCTCCCTTTTTGAGCTATCCGTCAAGTGAAGAAAAGTCAGGACCAGTCCAGAAAACACAGGATATATATAGTCTTCAAACGTGACGATTGTGGTCACTTTTCTAACCACACAGCAGTCTACAGACTAGGGGCTACCTAATAGGGGGTGAAATGTAGTTGGCTTACGTACCTAGTCATCTATGGGCTACCTACATGCCTAAACATGGGCTGTATTTGGGTACCCTAAGGATTTCTTATGTTAGGAGACACCTAGGAGCTACTTATGGGGGCTTATTGAAGGGATACCTAGGGGCCCCTTATGGGGGGACTATTGAGGGGCAATTTAGGGGCTCCTTATCAAGTGTATTGGAAGTGACCTATGGGGCTATTTAGGGAATACTTGTGGTACTATTTCAGGGTTACCTAGGGAACTATTTAGGGGCTATATTGGGGTTGTTTTGTGGCTATTTTAGGGGTTATTTTGGGGCCACCTAAGGGGTTATTTAAGCAATTTCCTATAGACTTCTTGAGTTATAGGATACCTAGGGGTTACTAAGGGGGTTTCATAGGGGCCTATTGAAAGGTGATTGAAAAGATTATTTGTAGGTTAACATAGGTATTAATTAGGGGTTATTTGAGGGCTACCTAAGGACTTTTGAAATTAAAGAATATTTAAGGGATACTTATAGGATACAACCAAAACCCAAAATCCTTAGTGTCAATTCTAGAACAAAAGGCTTGTCTAGATGACCTTTATTTTAAATCCATAAGCTTTGTTTTATAGGTGAGGACTATATAAATGAAAGCACATCCCACATTCTTACTCTTTTCATTTAACTTGTGAAGGGTACTTTTACTTGGAGCTCATGGCCTCATCTTCAAGCCATGGTTCTAGCTCCATGTGAGATGGTTCTAGTTCCTCTTCCTCAATTGATGATGAGATCTTGGAGCAATTGTTTTTTGACAGCATAAGCAAAGACAATGTGTTTTTGCATGTGCATTTGTTGTTGCTAATTCATTTATCATGTCCAATGCTAATGAGTTGGAGGAGGGTGCAAGCCAATCAATGGATCTTGACATGGGAATTCAAGATGTGCTTGCTACTATGCAAGCAACCCCAAGGTTATTCAAGTCCCTAATTTAACATTGGTGAAGTTCGATGAGTTGACAACACTAGTGGTGCCCACCATTGAAAGGCATGCATGATCAATAGGTGGGCACCATAATTTCAATTCAAGTTAATTTGTTTTATGGGGTTTAAGTTTGGGTTTTGTATTAATGTTTCATTTTTTTAGGGTTGGATTAGGGAAATAAATCAAGTTTTATGGTTAAGGTTTAAAACTAAGGTTTTAATTTTAAAGGTTAAGAATAAGGTTTTCACTTTAGGGGTTTTGGTTTAAGGGCTAAAATAATATGTTGGTTTTAGGGGTTTTAATAATGGGTTGAGATTTAGGGTTCTAGGGTTTAGGGTTAGAAGTTTAAAAACATATGTTAGTTTTAGAGTCTTGGTTTTAGGTGTTTAAAGTAGGGGCTTGGGTTTGGGGTTTAGTTTAAGGTTTAAATCTTAAAGATTTAGGGGTTAAAATAGGGGTTTAGGTTTTAGGTTTTAAGATTAGGGGTTAGGATTTATGGGTTAAGGTTTTGGTTTAAGTTTTGGATTAAAGTTCAAGGTTAAGATTAAGATTTAAGTTTTAGGGTTTTAAGGGTTTAGGGGTTGAAAGAAGGGTTTAGGTTCTAGGGTATAGGATTAGGGGTTAAGGTTAGGGTTTTGGTTTGGGTTTTAGGGTTTAAGTTTTAGGGGTTTAAATTAGATGTCTAAGTTAAGATTTACATGCTATGATAGGGTTTAATGGAACACCTATATTGGTGTGTATGTTATCACATTTGGACAAAGTAGCCTTCAAAATTGACCCTCAAACAACACCTTTTATAATTCATATTGTACATGAAACATTACAATGTTTGCATGTATGATGTTTTTTTATGGAATTGGTCAAAAAGTGTGGTTTGTGATGATGTAATTTTCATTGCATCTTGCATCAACGATGCACTTGCTCCTTAAATTTGATGGCCCATGGAATAGGAAAGACATGTGTTGGGTACCACCATACCCAAGTTCCATGGTTGCATTAAATTGATTGATGGCACGTTGATTAAAATCCAGAAACCTTGGAATGATCGTGAACACAAGATTTGGTTTAATGGGCGCAAGAAGATCTATTTGATGGATAACATTATGGTGGTTGATCATTAAAGCTTGTTAATTTTCTTGGATTTTAAGTATTCAAAATCTTACCATGATGTGACCATCCTTTGTCAATTTGAGCTACATCAAAGTTGGTGCCAATTTTTTGTGCACGATGATGAGTATTTTGAGTACTTATTTGGAAACCTTGGTCATTTAAGCAAAAAAAAATCATCATGAAGAGGGAGGTGGGAGGTGGGTCCTAATTCTGGTGATGATGCTATCAAGGCCTACAACAATATGCATGTTAAATATATAGTGTGAATGGAATGGAGAATTAGTGGATTGAAAAGGAAATGGAAATGATTGATGAAGATATTTGATTCAACAAAACCAAAATACATTCATTTGTTCAAAGTTGTTGCTATTCTCACAAACTTTCTGCATAGATGTTATATGGACTTCACATTTGAAGTCATAAGTGAACAAATGCCTAACCCTACTGGCCATGGGTGGGATGGGGATTTCTAGTTCTATAGGTTTAAAATCTCTTTAACCTTTGCTTTGAACTCCTCTTCATTTGAAATTTCCCTAAATCCTTAGTTGTTTTCAAATCATTGATTTTAATTTTATTTGCCATACTGACACTAATATGCATTTGGGCATGCAACAAAGCTAGGCATTATTTTGAATCCACTTCCATAGGAAATGCCATTTGTTCAAATCTTTATGCTTGGTTTTGCAAACAATTTACATTATTCTTATCCTTTTTAGATGGAGTGGATGTGGATGGTAGACCTAATGCTACAATAGGCCCATGTGATGGAACCTTTAAATTTGCATAGAAAGAAGGAGGAGTACTAGATGTAGGTGTAGATAGGGGATTAGATGGGGTAGATGCATATGGATTGGGACCATCAATTAGGGATTGTTGCCGTTTCAAAACATTACATGTGGCATGGCCATCCCTTGATTTTAGCTATGTTAACATTTCTTCATTTTGCAAGACAACTTTTTTTTACCCTTTCTTCATTTGATGTCCTTATTTTCAATCCTTGTAAGGTTTCCTACAACCTTTTTTCCAAAGCCTCCTTTTAAAATTTTGAATTTGGATAATCAAATTTGTATGCTACATACATAGCCTTCCACACTATGAAAGGAACCAATTGTGTCACCTTGGTTTTATCTTTGCTATAGATAATAAAGTGATGATTATAAACAACACACATGGTGTTCAATTGAACAAATTCCACAATTTTTCAGCCCCTTTTTCTTGTCATGGTGCCTTTGCCACATGAGTGTTGAAGTTTTCTCCATGTTGAGACCCTTCCACCCCAACATAATCAATCCCATCCATTCCCAGATTTCACCAATAAACATCCCCACAAATCTACTTTCAAATCTACCATACTAATATTTGCTTGAGTTTTTTTGGGGCTTTCTTTTTGTTTCTACACTATTCCAAATTTTGTAACAACATAAAGATAATTAGAAAAATTGATTAACTTAGGTTCAACAAGTTAAAATGTAAATGAATTTAATCATCAAAATTAAAAATCAAAAGAAGGAATAAGTTTAGATCATATTTCAAACAAAATTTGATAATTTAAACTTGAACTCTAGAATCAAATGTGGATTTTGGAAAGGGTTTAACTAAGATGACCAAAATCCAAGGAATCAAGATGTATTCATAAAAACTAACCCTAAATTCAGTAGCAACTTTGGATTAGATCTTAAACATAATGCACATCTATCATTTGCTATTAAATGATAAAATTTAATTTAAAGTTTAAATGGTATGACCACAATCTCAAAATGTGCATGAATTGAATCATCAAAACTCAAACCCAAAAACTAGAGGAGGTTTGGATTATATTTTTTATAAAATCTAGATCTAAACTTTGGAACTTCATGTAATGGCTTGGTAGGGGTTTAAATGGGATGACCAAAATCTAAGGAATCATGACAAATGTATTCACAATAATTGAAACCCAAAACTATGAAGAGGATGGGGTTGTCCAAACATGATTCAAATCATTCATGTTCACTTTAATGTATTAATTATAACTAAAAGCCAAAAACAAAAGGATGATAAATTAGAATTCCAACAGGATTTAAATCATCGTGACAAATGAATTCACCAAACTCAAAACTTGAAACTACGAGGATGGGATATTCAAACAAAATCCAAATCATCAATTTTAATGTATAAATCAAAATTGAAAGCTGAAACCAAAAAGAGTATGGATGAGAACTTGTACATAATTGAAATCATTCAGAAAAATGGATTCACCAAAACTGAAACCCAAAACCATGAAGAAGATAAGGTTGTCCCAACAAGATCAAAAGCTTGAACTTTAATGTACTAATTAAAACTAACAACCAAGAGTAAGAGGAGGATGGATCATAATCCCAACATAATTGAACATTTAATTAACAAATGAATTCACCAAAACTAAAGCCCAAAACCATGAAGAAAATGGGGCCATCTCAATAGGATCCAGATCATTCTTAAACTTTAATGTACTAGGATTAAAACTAAAAACCAAAAACAAGAAGAGGATGGTTCAGAGTTGAAATCATTTAGACAAATGGAAGGATGGGGCCATTGTTTTTAAAGCTTAAACTTTAATGCATTAATCAAAATTGAAAGCCAAAAGCAAGAAGAAGATGGTTTAAAATTCATACAAAATTGAAACCATCGTGACAAATTATGAACTCACCAAAACTAAAACGCAAAACCATGAAGAGGATGGGGGAATTAAATAGTCCTTTTTATTTATATACATGTATTTCTAAGGCATCTAGAAATCCATTAGATGTTGATAATCTTTCATGTCCCAAAATTTATCAAGACCTGAAACTTTCAAGAACTTATACTATTCATTTTCTAAAACCTCACTAACATTAACCAAGAAAAATTCATCATTAAAGATGTCCGATAATTTGTCGAAACATTACATTTCAAATTCTATGCAGTCTTTAAGAGAAGATTTATGAAATTGATTCTATGATATCATTTCCTAATAATTAGGATTCTTAATTTTGACAATTTCAAGTGCATTCCATTGGGTTGTTATCCCCATAATAGTAAATCAACCCTTATTTACTTGACGAAGGCACCAAAACATGGAGGGATTGGTTAATGGCAAGAGGGGAAAAATGTAATCAATCACCATTGAATTTGGGAGAGGTGGTAAAAGAACCCTAGATGCCAAACTCATTTTAGTTTGGAGGTTACAATTTGAGAATTGAAAACTTAGATTATCAAAAAGTGTGGGATTTTGGGCTTGGAGGACCTACTTCAAATTGTTTAGAGGATTGTGTTAATAAATGACCAACTATTAGTTTCACTAGCTCACACACCTTGAGACAAAAAATGGAGAATGACCACACCAAAAATAAAAAGGACTCCCACAAAGTGAAGTCATGGCATTGAGAGTCCCAAAAAATGTCCGCATGCCCACACATTGTCATGGTGTTTTGAAAAAACCACTTTAAATTTTCTAAACACTTGCCTATTTAAAAACCTTGCCTATAAGCGATGGTGCAAATCCTATAGCAAGCCCTTGTCTCCTCGCCAAATGCAACTTCCAAAAGTCTGAGACTCCTTTCATGACACTTTAATAGTTGTAGTGATTCCTTTTCCAAATGTGAAGCGTGCGTGGTCAGAGTTTCCTCTTTGAATGCGAAGGCTATGACACTCCTCTCCAAGCTCTCTTATGGTGGTTCCTAACCTAAACCACTTAAGCATCTCCCTTCATGAGCTTTTGCTTGTGACATTCCTTTTCGTAGCCTTTGCAATGATCTTGACCTAAACCTAAGCTTCTCCCTCCTTGAACTTCTACTTCTTTGCCTCCCTTAGCTTCTAATACACACAAACTCTACAAAAAAGCTTCCTACCTCCTTAGCTTGTGATGTTTCTTCAGACAAGCTTGCATGAACCCTACAAAACAACTTGGGAACCTTACAAAAAGAAATGCTCTTACACACACTGGCCAGGTCTATGCATGACAAGTTTTCGCATCGTGCAAAACTCAGGATAGATGCAACTAGTTTCATCTTGGGTTTAGGAGCAAAAATGTATTTCATCCTGCATTATTTTCCTTTGGCACAGTCTCATTGTGACTTTTGTCTTCTGTTGCCAATTTCACCCAAACCCAGGGTTTTCGTCCTGTGTTCACAATACTTTACAGATAACTAAATTGGACGACAAATTTTGGATGAAGAAAAGTCAAAACATTCAGGTTTGGTTCAGCAAAATGGTTTTGGCCCAAATTAGGCTGGCAAAGGCCAGAACAAAACCTAACACCTGTTGGTGATTGGCCAAATGGTTTGATTGGTCCAGATGGGTTGCTATTAACTTAGTCTATGGCCTTTTGCAGTCCTAGTTTCCATTTCATGGGCAAGGTTGGGAAAAATGAATAACTAGTCTTGGATGTGAGAAATAGTGCTGCAGGGCCACATACTGAGCATGGATGGAGTTGCTCTAAACCAACTTTTACTCAAGCCACAAAATGCCTTAACCCCATGATAGAGCTTGGTACCCATGTTTGATTATCAGGAAATGTGTCCCTTCCATTCCAATTGTTGTTACAAAATAGTTAGTAATCGATGTTCCCTTGACATGTCCCTTATATAAGTAGATAGGTCCCTTACAGCCTATGGTCATCATCCATGGCTCATGCATTGGTGCCCATCAACCAATATGGCATACACTATTCATCCATTGCTTATTTGTGTAGATGAACTTTTCTTGGTTGTCACCAGTGTTGAGCGGTTCTCATTTTTTTGAAAATCACCAGTTCCGGTTCTCACAGTCATTTTAAAGAACCTTTAAGGTCCTTGCTATTAAAAAAAAGAAAAGATTTAGATAACCTTTAAGGGTTTCAGGTTTTTGGAAAAAAATTCCATCGATTTTCAGTCTTGCCAGTTCTCATAAAAATTACAACCCTCAATTTTCAGAGACGGTTCTCAGAATCCGGTTTTCAAAATTAAAAAAATTCAGAATATTTTTTTAATTATTTAATTAATTTTGAAATTGTAATTAAATAAATTAAGATTGACCCCTTTGTAGAAGAGCCCGAAGCTTCTTCGTGAAGCTCCGGCTAAAGGAGGCGTTGAGGAAGCTAGCGCCGCCCAAACTAAAACCTAAACCTAACTAAACCTAGAGTTTTCCTTAAAGTCATCCTGTCTTCACCCTCTCTTGGGGCCTCTTTTCACCCCCTATCCTCTCTTTTACTGAGGTCCGCAAAATAAGGAAGTTTTATTAAATCTGGGTATGAAATGCTGAAACTCATAATTAAATGCACAAGGTTCGAGATAATTATAGTAGTTGTACATGTACGAGCAGGGAAAATATATTTGGCAACAGTGGAGGCGCTCAGGGAAAAGGAAAGACGGGTCAAAACCGGATGAAACTCAGTTTGGAACAAAAAGTGGTGCATTTCTGAGTTTGATCCCCCGTTAAAGGTTTTTTTTTAATCTCACCCGGTTTTGGACCAGACTGAGGGTACTGGTGCCTTGTTTTCCTGAATTTACGGAAAACTCTACTAAACACCCTGAAAACCGGTGCCCATATGTTTTAATATCTTTAAAGGTTATCAGAAAAGATTCAACTGATACCCTTTGAGGTTTTCAAAAAATTCAATTCACTTTAAAGAGAACTGATCGATAGATTCTCAAAAAGGTGATCGCTTTATGTGAAAACTTTCAATTCTCATGGTGAGAACCGGATTGAAAACCTTAAAGGTTCTCACTGAAAAAGTGAGAACCACCCAGCACTGGTCGTCACATACATAAAATTGTCAGATATGACTCTTGGAAAAGATATGGAAATTTTGACTATATGGCAGGCAGAAAAAACTTGTCTTGAAACACTTATTAAGCAGTCCTCATCTACAACTAACTAGGCACACATATTTAAAGGACGTGATTTCTTTGGGCGATTTTGGGGAGATTGGAACTTGGAAGAGCCATGACATAGCCATTAAAAGTAGTTTGAAACTTGGAGCACCACCCAATATGTTCAACCGTTGGGGTGATATGTTTTTCAAACCCTGCATTTGGGAATGATCGGTGCCCCAAGGTTGTCAGGATTTAATGAATGACTTACAATTGTGTTTGTTGATCACAAATGTTTTCCTTTGGGGTTGAATTCTTAGATAATTACATGGTTATGTGATGTGTTGTGATCCATTCAACAGTTTGGAGACAAGTCATGTGACATTTGCAATAAGTTGACACAACTATCACCCCAGTTTTGTATACAAAAGTTTGAACTAGTTCCCATGGTATTATGTGACCTAGCGTCCATTAAACCCATCAAATGACTCAGTTATCAACGAACCACAAGTTAGGTACCAAGTTTTTACCTTGGTAACCCAACCTGTAAACCTTTCCCTTTCCCCTACCTAGGGAACTATCAGTAAGCACTAGTATAAGCACTATGCTATGAGTGCTTACTTAGGGAAAGGGGAATGCATGTGAGTACTATGTAGATAGGTAAGGTACTTGGTGGGTAGATGCATGTGTATGGTTAGAGCATAGCTAACCACTGTGGTTAGTCTGGGGTGGGAGTATAATGAGAAAGTGTTCCTGTCCACATACCATCCATCTTACATGGTGTGCTGATGGGTGATGGTTGACTCTGACTGTTGATGTGAAAAAGAGCCTTTCTCCACAAGGGAATCCATCCTGGTGCGTGCACCCCACAAAGAAAAGAGAGTGCAAAATCATTCTGCACAATTATTTAGTGGGACCAACAGAGAAAACCCAAGTAGTTGAGAGATGAAAGTTGATAGATCAAGCAATTTCTAGTCAGGAAACATTAATGGTAACCCCAGAACACTAAGCCGTTGCTCAACCTAAAACAAAGTTGAGGCCGACGACGAGGAGGTATCAGAATATATCATCCATGTGTGTGGCTCCAATGTTTCACTCCAGCTAGTGTACTACCATGCCTTAATGGCTGATTCATCTGCTGCATGATGAATATCTTCGTTCTCTTCAGCATAGAGTTTGTGTAGACAGATGATCAAAATCGTTGTTAAACTCATGTGGATGAATGCACCTCCTGTCTGTCTGTCTGTCTGTCTACTCATGCCATAAATGCAACGCCGTCCAGGCGATCACCTATTTTGGCCTAGTCTAATGGCAGGGGCATGAATTGTGGGGACATCTGCTAGTTTGTGTGATTATAGTTGCCTTCAAAATCTCTCTGCCCTCCCCTCCCAAAATCCCAAACCCTCCCAAAAAAGCCACCCCTCCCCTTCCCTGCCCTCCCCTCCCGCCCGATCCTGCCCTCCCCCCAAACAACACCACTTAATCTGCCAAACTCTTTCTTTGACTTGAAGATGATGGAGCTTAGACCTGCAGGCAAGATGATTCGATGATCCTGCGGTGTCTGTTGACGGAAGTCGAAGACCGGTGCGCACCACATAGTGCATCACCGGTTGTGTTTAGAGTAAAAGCTAGCATTTGTTGGAGACTCATGATGATCATGAATTAGCACTCAAGAAGAAGCGCTCGTGTCTGTCTGCACCAGTGATGGGATGGTACAAGTAGGCGTTTTTCAGGTACTCTAGCCACGTGAAGGGGCGATAAATCTGTGGCCACTCTGGCGTGATGAGCTCGGGGGGTGTGGCCACGGTTGCGTTCAGCGGCGGGTTGAGGAAGCACGCCAGGGACAGACGCTGGGAACTGCTGTTCACGAATGCGCGGTGCAGCACGCTCTTGTACATGGTGTTGCTCAGTACCTTCAGAAGAGAAATTTTGTGCAGGCAGCAATTAATTAGGTAATATCAAATATATCAAATGTAAGCATCAATTGGTTGCAGTACTGTGGCGAAGTTGTGTACAATATCGGGAGATCATCTGAGACCAGAAATGAACAGTTTCAAGCACCTACATGAGCTGGTGGTACCAGCGGGAAGGTGGTCTTGCTGCCAGCAAGATTGACAATGACTATCAACAGTGGTAGGCCATCGACACTTAGTTCAGTCCTGGAACTAAATTGCGGTATGGACGCGGAATAATGCTTCAAATCGTGTTGGTTTACGTGAAGTGAGGAAGAGAGAGAGGACAAGTGGATGAGTACCTGGAAGAGGTCACCTATGTTAACGACGAAGCAGTCAGGCCGGGGTTTCACAGTGACCCATTTGTCATGAATCTGCACCTGTAGGCCGGCAATGCTGTCCTGGTGGAGGATTGTCAGGAGATGGGGATCGGTGTGAGCTCGCAGACCAATTGCAAGAGAAGGCTCCGGGCAAGGAGGGTAGAAATTGAAGCGCATGGAGATCATCCTTTCCTTCTCGAGGTACTGGCTAAAGTGGCGTGGCTCGAGCCCCAGCCCCTCGGTGAGAAGCTCGAGTAATCGGCGGGCCAGGCCCTCCACAGCTGTCATGTACGACTCTACCGCTGAGCTGCGCAAACACCCGGCCCAAATAAAATGAACTCGCAATCTGAGATGGCACTTAAAGAAAAAAAAGTATGGATTACTACTTAATTGGCTACTCTGCGCATATCCCAACCCTCTCCAGCAGAGTGGCACCTTCACGAACAACCTGTACCTGAATTGGTTGGGGTCACCCTCGGCGAAGAGCTTTGCAGCCATCTCGTGTATGTTGGAGGTTGGATGCAGCTGCATGTGGAAGCTCTCCGCCCAATGCAGGACCTTCTGGTTCACCCAGGTGTTGGCGCCGTACCCGAACGATGTGCCAGGGGGGCGATGGACTCGCTCCTTCACTTCGAGCGGGAGCGCGAACATCCGGTGTGCCTCCACCTCGCACCTGTCGATCAACGCCTGATCGACCCCGTGGTTAAGAACCTGGAAAAAGCCCCACTTCTGGCACGCTTTTGCCATCGCCTTCACAAGTTCCTGCCGTTGGCCGAGCTTGTCCGGCCCGGAATTCAGCACCTCCAGATCTAGCACGGGCACCTCCAGCTCGGCATGCTCAGATGCCTCCCAGGAGTCCTCACTCGAGCGCTGGGTTTTGTCGGCCTCGATGAACATGGCTGGTAATTGCTTCGACTCAGAGTGCGGAACTGGCGACAGCAGCCCCGCGTTCCTGAGCGTGGAGTTGGCATCATAATTTAGGGTCGCAGCCATAGCTGCTGGCGCACTACTAACATGCATGGGTGATGACAATATCGTCTGGTGTGCGGCCATCTAGTTTCCAGCGATCCAGCAATTCGAATACACCTTTCAAAACACTGGTCAAGGATCAGACCGTGAGCAGTGCTGACCTACCCGGAATGTTTTTGAAGTGCAGCAGGACGTACTAGACTAGACTCACTGGTTGGCGGAAACTTTTGAGAACTCAATAAACTTCGATCAAACAAACGAATTTTTTCCAGAGAACTTGCGGTCTTCCCCGCACGGGAGTTATACGACAGCCCTCCAGTGAAGCTAGTACAGAGCTAGTAGTAACCTCCCAACGGCAAGTATTTGGCTCGGATCATAGAATTTCACAAGACTCGTGAATATACAGTTTTAATCAGGCGCAATAACTCCCCAGCAACAGATGCTGCAACTCTGCAGCCTCGATAAGAAACAACTGTAAAATATTGCAGGAGCATTGATGGTAGTAGGGGAGATTAGATATGTACCCACTCGAACGCTTTGGGAAAGGGAGAGCAAGGAAATCGAAGGGCAACTTTCAAGCCGAGTTGCAGCTGGCACAATGAAAGCGACCCAAATAAGAAGAAGTTGTAAGCTAGATTTTGAACAACGTGTCAGAAGTGGAAATGAAACTCGAGTAGAATAAAAGGGTGTAGAGGGAGTAGCGTGCTCAGGGTAATAGGCTTAGGTGTCCTCTTTATTATGCAAGTGAGAAGGAAGGATGGCCTAAAGTTAAAGAGATTTCCTAGATGAGAGTGAAGCTGGAAAGCGGACAAGATATCGTTGGCCGGCCGATTCCACCCTTGATCTTATAGACCAATTTAAGCCTTTGTAGCCTAAGTATCCATAACCCAACAAAGACCAACTGCTTCACAACCAATCCCAAGGTTCTAGAACCCCCTTCTGCTGACCATCTGTCTAGACGTCAGAGTTATAGATAGTACTTACCTTCAGACAAGTTGCACAAGGGAAGAAGGGCTGGATAGGTTAACGAACCATTCCTTGAACTTCCTTCCTTCCTTCCTGGGCTGAATCTGACAAAAGGATATGAACAAAAGTCACAAATCTAGTTATTAGGTACATTAAACTAACCGAGGATCCGCCCCAAAACACAGCTAGATCGCTGCAGGAGGCAGGATTATACCAGTGCAATTTCAACTTCTTCATCCCAGCATGACAGAACTACCTCCCTCATGAGAGCTGTATCCAGTGGTCCGGTGAGGCTGCAAAATAACCGGATATCTTCCAGCAGATAAAACGGTGCTTGGTAATGCAGCCAGGTTGGAAGCTTACAGGACTTTAAAATGACCATGTGCATTTCTAGCGTACGGTTCTCACCCCTGACTAATTTACAGTTGTTGCACTCTGCAATGATCAGGTCAAAACCAGTGTTGAGCGGGTATCACAAATAACTCCAGGCATCACCTGGACATCCCAGTCTGATCCTCTCCTGAGTGATGCCTTGAATGAAAATTGAATTACCGGTTCTCATGCGTGTGAGAACCGGATGTGAGAACCGGTTATTTATTTTACAAAGAAAATCTGAGAACCAGGTAAGGTCTGACCCATTACCCGAGTCAGGGTCTCAGAGTTTAGCCGCCGTAAAAAAATTAGTACAATAAATGAGAAAGAAGTTATGAGGGTCCATTGCTTCTTTGTCATTGCTTGGAGGTATGATGTTAAGTTAGCCTAATTTAGTTAGAGCTTAAAGGAAGGACACCTTCATCACTAAACCCATATCAAAATTTGCTTGTCAGGTTTAATTCGTCTTGGAAGATGATAGCTTCAAGGAAGGGCTAGTATTTGGTGGTAGGTACTAATTAATGGTAGGCCAAGTCAGATGATAATGATGTATGGAGACTTAAAATTATTATTGGGCTCTTCTTTCAACTTTTAAGTGAGTGTTTTTCTTTTCAATTTTGTGATATAGCTGAAGTGACTATTCAGCCAAATATGACAATAAAAAAAAAAGTAAATGAAAAAGAAATTGAACTATATTTTTTATTATATCTGGAACTTAGGATAGAATTTGGCAAATTCTTAAAAAATTAAATATTTTTTCTAAATTGGCGACTAAAAACCTTTAAAATCCTGAATTTTTGCCATTTTGAAAAAAAAACATTTGCCAAAACAAAACACTGTTTTATCTTCTCTTTTTCTCAAAGAAAGAACTAGCAGGTAAGGTCTACGTATTATGGACCCATGACCAGCAATTTTTGGAAAATCAAAGGATTGGTTTTCATTCATAACTATAGATCTCAAAAAACCAAAAGAATTGGTCAAAGAACCTAACCCCCAAAGCTTTGATTCTTTTACTAGTTCTTCCATAAAACCAATCAGCTTCTTTGAAAATTTTCCAAAACCCAAAACAGGAATTTATTTTAGAAATCTTTCAAAAACCTTGAACCAAAGGTCCTTTGATCCTAATTTTTTTCAAAAAGCCAGAGTTGTCGTTAAGAAATCAAATCAAATCAATAATTATTTTATCTTTTTTTTAAAATTAATTATTAATTTTTTAAAATAACAAGCAATACCTGGTTTGTGAAAACCAGCAAAGTTCCAGACCTTCTACCACTAAAAATCTAAACCCGCTAAAACGCCACTAACTACACTAAGTGGTGACCCGAGGTTGTCACCACTAGAGGATGAAAAAAAATAGTTAACTTAGAGGTTGTCACAACCTGAGGATGAAAAAAAATAGTTAACTTAGAGGTTGTCACAACCCGAGGATGAAAAAAAATAGTTAATTTAAAGGTTGTCACAACCTGAGGATGAAAAAAAATAGTTAACTTAGTGGTAGAAGGTCTGCAGTTCATCCACATCCATGTCCCTCACAGTACCACACTCACAGACGCATCGTGAATCGAGCTGTTTATACATTTAGTTTCATGGATTACTACACAACAACCGAGCTGTTTATACATTTAATTTCATGGATTACTACACAACAGCCGAGCTGTTTATATATTTAATTTCATGGATTACTACATAACAGCCGACGGTGGCGAAGAAATCTCTGAGCTCACATGAAAATCACCACTTGAAGTAAGCACACCATTTACTACTACCTAACAATTTAGTTAGGCTGCTTCGAATCTACTTGAATTTTTTAGTGGTAGAAGGTCTACAAGGGTACTCCAACAGCTCCTCCTATTCCGGATCCACCGCCTCCATCAAGACTTCCATCGTAATCAGCTGATCCTTCTGATCCAGCTACAACATCATCATCATCATCATCATATGCAGCTGCTGATCCTCTTCCGTGATGTCCGCCTCCAGAAGCCCAGCCATCAATCCCATTTCCAGATGAGCCTGCAGTCTCGCCGGCGCCGTTATGTTGAGCCGACCATTCAGCTCATAATCCGTTTGCTGGGTGCCGGCGCTGCATTTCCTAGCACTACTAGTCTTGTGGTGAGGATCTCTTCTTCTGGCGGTGCACATGCTCAATGTGGCAACTAGCACACCGGCCACCTCCACTAGTAAAGCTACCACATGACTTCCCAATACTACTACACCTGGTAACATGATTCTTCAAGACTAAATATAGCCTGGCTACTACTAGCTAACTGGTCCGATTCTTTCTTTCGTCTCAAATCTGCTACTGCTACTGTCTGTGATCCTTTAGATCACTTGATCAAAGTGAAGATGAAGATCCTAGTCTAGCTACCTAATCATCCACAAACTGAGGATACAAGATTGAGATTTCATACAAAACTTGTATCGAGTACTCAAAGTTCATTCCTAATAGAGACATTGATGCAGACTCCAGGAGTCTTGAAGCCAATGGGCTTTAGATTTGTATGTAACAGGATTCTCCAAGTCTCATCTTTGATTGTCTTCTGTCAAGATATTCACCTTCCTGAAATGGGCTTTACATCTGTATGTAACAGGATTCTCCAAGTCTCATCTTTGATTGTCTTCTGTCAAGATATTCACCTTCCTAAACTTCTCAACTACTGAATACCTTTTCATCTGTGTGGAATTCTGTTCTGAACTTTCTTTAGTCTGTGTAGTCCTCCATTTTGTTGGAAGATTCTATGAGGAATCTCGGGCTCAACAGTGTGGCAACAGAAGTTGGTGCTGGAATGCACATCATGGCTTGGTCCGAAGATCATGTCATCGAATCCAGAAGCATCACTGCTGAAGGTGAAGTGGCATCTTTTGTACCTGTCGAGATTGATGACGAAGAGGCGCAACTTGAGGTTGACGAAGAGGCGTAACTTGAGGTTGACGAAGAGACGCAACTTGAGGTTGACGAAGAGACGCAACTTGAAGTTGACGATGCTGAGCGTGGAGACATCGTGGCAGTTCGGATCAAAAACTTCATCAACGTTGGCATTTTCCCAACTATCATCAAGGGCGCCGCAATTAAGGATCTCAAAAAGACGATGTCTTTCCTTAATTAATGCGGCGTGCGCCTGATTGACAAGGAGACGGTCGAGTGGTTCATCTGCTTGCTAGACCCGTGCTTCAATGTCAAGAAGCCAGTTGTCATTAAGTGCACAAAGATGGGAACGTCGAACGTTTACACCCACCTCGACAAGAACCACTGCATAACCTCATCCAAGACCATGGCAACTAACAAGAAGCTAGCACATATCAAGAAGCAGTTCGATCTATCCGACCCGACTTTCAAAAAAGACCCAAAGCGCTGGTTTGAAATGTAGTTGGAAGCCTGGTCCGTCGAGCATTCGATCTCGTACAACGCGTTCACGACCTGTAAATGGCAACTAATCGATCGTCAACTACCTGTCGGGGAAGGTGGAATGAAGTCAATTAACATCCGCAAGCTTCACGTCGAGCTGTACACCACGTGCAAGAAGATCATCATTATGTCACTCGCTGAGGCGCACTCATTCTTTACGATCAAGTACCTATCATTGTACCTGGACCTGATAAAAAGCAAGATGAGCAACCAGAAGTACCTGGCATTGCGAATGTGCTTCAATCGTCGACTAGGTTTAATATTGGCTACAATTTCGCCTTCCGCCGATTTGCACCGACTACCGATGAGCGTCAAGCGGAACAGTTGTCTACAATCTTGCACGAATGGTCTTCAGGCGTCCTCAAGGAGTTTGGCATTAAGGTGATGCTTGATGTGCTGACAAGCACTTCAGATTCGGGATCCGATGTAAAGCGTACCTTAGACATTCTGATCGATGCTTGGTGGGAATGGTGTATATCACATCTAATCCACCTGGCACTCACGGAAGCGTTT
>Ga0116229_10004448_pt1 | contig 22964 bp, 19 predicted proteins | sample S1TSphgellanicum_3_FD_87313 | JGI IMG/M metagenome (GOLD analysis project Ga0116229, IMG submission 87313) | Host-associated microbial communities from peat moss isolated from Minnesota, USA - S1T2_Fc - Sphagnum magellanicum MG | ecosystem: Host-associated > Plants > Peat moss > Unclassified...
AACAACTCGGCACACTCTGCAACTGGGTCCACCCCATTCCAAATGGTGACGGGCAAGTCACCAATTGTGCCCATGACTTGGGCAGCATAAGGACAAACTCTAAGTGATACAAGTGAGGAAGTGCCAATGGTCACACAACTTGATGAAGAAAGGCGGCGCCTTTGGGAGTTGGTGAAAGCCAACTTGGAAAAGGTGCATAAGATGTACAAGGATTTTGCAGACAAGTCCCGACGAGAAGTGAAATTTCAAGTGGAAGACGAGGTGTGGTTGAACATGAAGAACTTCCAATTACTAGAAGTTTATGTCATAAGTTTTTGGGCCCATATGCGAGTCCATTCAAAGTGTTGGAAAAGAAACTTTCCGACACTTATAAATTAGAATTACCGAAAAACTTTAGAGTTCATCCCACATTTCATGTTTCCTTTTTAAAGTCGGTCGCCCGTGATGCCTCAAGGCGTAATCGAGAACACACCTCAAGGCCCCCACTAGACTTGGTTCATAATGAACCAGAGTTTGAGGTGGAGGCCGTGTTCAAGTCAAGGCAACTAAGAGGACGAGAACGGGAGTACCTAGTTAAGTGGAAAGGATACCATCTGATAGAAGTTTCTTAGGTGAATGAATCCGACATGGAACATGCCCAAGAAGCCATAGAAAAGTTCCACATTAGACCGGTAAAAAAGAAAAGATGTAGAATGTGATGAGGACATCACCTTTCATTTAGTGGGGTAGAGTGTCACATAAAATGTACCACATCAAGTTGCAAGTGAAATAAAGGCTTTTAAAACTTCCAAGAGATTCTATTATGAGAAATTTGTATAAGGCAAATAAAGTTGTCTAATGGCATGGGACAAATGGAACTATTTAGCGTAGGCTCAAATCAAAATCGAAATCCTACCTTGGGGTTGAGGAAACTTGGCCCCGAAAGAGGAGGCAAGCAAGGTGAGCTTGCGGGGACATACACATGCTTTAAGTGCATCCCAAAGGGTTGGTTGGTAGTTTGGCTAACGCGAGAAGTCATGACCCTGCTCGCATACTTTAAGTGTAGTTTGGGACTTGGGTTTGGCAAACCCAAGTGTTGCTTCTCATACCTTGATAAGCAAACCTTTTTGTTAAGACTTGGTTGTTGTGACCAAGGCGCGGGTTAAGAAAAGGAGTCATGTCAAGTTAGCTTAGGTCAAGAATAGACTTGACTTAAGTTCTTCATGAGGGGAAGAATGAAAAAGTTCCTTCCAAATGAAGAGCTTTGTCAAATTAGGCTAATTTAGTCCTCTTTTGACGAAGCCTTAGAAGAGGGTTTTCTACAAGACCCTCTTAGACTTGTCAAGAAAGTGTTGGAATCTTGGGGACGCTTAAATTAGCTTGAGACAAGGTCCAAGCCGCAAAAGTTGGCAAATGGCCAAGGATCCAAAAAGAAAGCAATTGCAATTGTGCGAAGGAAAATTCTAAGTGTCAATGAAGACATTGACCTTTTCTTCTAGTGGGGGAGAGTGTCGCAACCCCACTTTGGGGCTAAGTGTGAAAAAACAACCCACACTCCTAAAAGTGGGAAAATGGAGTCCTCCGGGACTCCCAAAAATTCAGAAGATGATTTGAGGGGTCAAATCTCCTTGTCTTGGTGCGTTTCTTATATCAATGGAAAGCTTTTGAAGCGTAGATGTCCAAAATGGCCTCACATTGCCCAAGTAGACATCTATAGCCCAAGTTATGGGCAAATGAAAGGCGAGGAGTCAAACTGCCAGTTTGACTCCCAACCACTAAAAGTCGGGAATCGACCTCTTCCCGACGTCGCTTCAAGGAGTGCGACACAACATCTCAAGGAGTGCAACATGGCGTTGGAAAGCTCTCGTCAAGAGCTACAACTTTGGTTGAAAGATCGTCCCAATCCAAGTTCGGGGCGAGGAGCTATGACCGTCCAAAGTCCCAGGACTCCAACCCGGGACAGTTTTGGGACTCCAACTTGGGAGTCCCGGAAAAAAGAGCCATTTGGATGTAGCCTCGGCGGAGAGCTGCAGAGTATAATATGTGTGGGAAGGTGGTGGCTTCCCCCGAGTCCGGGCCATGGTGAGTCTTGTGTGTAAAAGTGCCTGTGGCTTGTCCCAACACCCAAGGGTGTTTCCAAATGTGAACTAACCCTATTGTGGTTGGTTTTGGATGTAGATTCAAGCTTGAGCTTCTAGTCCATCTTCCTAGTGTAATCCCGGGACTTCTAGCATGCCCCTTTACCCCTTTTTAGTGCTGGAAGTCGGGAGCGCCCCTTAAGTCCCAACTTTCCGTAACTCAACATAGTTGGACCTTCAACTGAGTTCAACCCGGGACTTGGGAGTGCATCAATTATAACACTCACCTAGTAAGCATTCCCTAGCATGCCATTATGAAAACTTGTCTTTAAGGTAGACCATTGATTCCCATAGAATAATGAACGTTACATATGTAATAAAAGTACCCATACATGCATCACAACTTTCAGTACCATCAATAGATGCACATATCTCTTCACAATCACAATCACATTATGAATTTGAATGGATATTAGAACTTGTGCGCATGTAATTCAAACCTTTTTGTAATTCATCAAACTCCACATGGTAGATATAACAACATACATTTCTTTCTTTCATATTCTTCACAAAAAAAGGCTTGAATGAATCAAAGGCCCTTTGTCCAATGATAATTTCTGGATGTGCCTTTTAAAATCATAAGTAAAATTTTGTTTACATAAAACCCCATAATCCGTAGTAAGTCCAAAACATTCCCTGACAAGTCCACCATAGTCACCACCTAGTCCACTTTTAGTCCAAATTAATTTGTTGTTGTCCCTATGAATTAGTTTGGACTAATATTCCACTATAAACCCATTTGACAATAAAGTCAATCCAATGTCCAACTATAATCCAAAAGTCCATTATCAGTCCATAACAACAATCAGTCCATTACCAATCCAATATTAATCCATCATTAATCCATTGTAACCCTCTACAAATCTTCACCATTATTTAGTTCACCACTAATCCAGTTTTAGTCCATTATAACTCCACCATAAGACCACAACATCCATTAGAAGTCCATTAATCCTATAATAGTCCATTGTTAATCCGTAGTCAATCCATTGTAAGTCCACAATAGTAATTAGTCCAATACTAATCTAATATTAGTCCATTAATAATCCATTGCAAGTCCACATGATTAGTTAGTCTTTTATTAGTCCACTAAAAAACCATTGTTAGTCCTTATGAATCTTACTTAGTCCTTTATTAGTCCACTATGAAACCACTATGGGTCCACTAAAAATCACCAACAATATCACCCTTGTTAATCCATAACACTTGTAATTCCATAATCCAAAATTGAAGTATGGACAAATTTAAAACAAAAACTTGAAATGCAGCTTGAGATGTTATTACTCACATGTGATTCCATTAAAAAATGGGTCGGTTTGTCATCATGTTGGAAGGGGCTTATTCGCTTGTGTGTCATTTTCCTTCTATCAAGACTAATCCTAGTCTTCGCAACCCACCAAGCTTGCACAACAACTATTGTGGTAGTGCTCAAACAATCAATCCTTCATTTCCTTATGGACAAAGTCCACAAGAAAATGCCAATAGAGTTCATGTGCCTATGATGTTCTACTACTAAGGAGCCATTACGATAGTGAACACCTAGAACATGAGCCTTCTATCGAAGAAATGTGTTACTCTCAATAGAGTTTAAGATAGATGTTAATAATGCATGTTTAGTAGCAAGTTTTGCAAATGTACAAGGATTCTTCACATCACCTAAGGTTGACATGAAGCCATTGATAATTTTTCTTTGAGCCACAACTAGACTTGAATTCCAACTATTTATGGACTCTAGAACAAAATCAACAACAAGATCTGCAAGCACCTTTTGCATCACAAATTTCTTTGAAATAGGTCTAGGAAAAACATACAATGTTTTCGTAATGGATTACACAATGTCATGTGTAACCCTCCTCACTTCTTGTTCTCCCACTAATTCTTCGCATGGTTCTAAGGATTGATGAAAGGCGTTTATTTTTTCTTTCATAGCATGTATTCAAGCTTGGTGTTTGCATTATCTCTTAACATCTTTCTATCGCCTCTCCACAATTCTTCATTGCTTTTGTCTCTATAATTCATCTCTGAGCCTTTTTGTAGATGTCAACCTTCTTCTTAGATTTGTTTGTTGTTCTTTTACTTGTTCTATATGGACATACCTCATTTTGCTTGAGATTTAATTGCATTGACTTTCATGTAGCACATTCCAACTATTGAATTATAGAGAAGTAAAAAAAGAATTGGTGATTGTTTATAGTTCAATGTCCAACAACAATAACCCTAACAATCTCAAAATAGGGAACCCACACACGTCACAATTAGAGAATATCAATAATTTTCAAATAAAAAACTTTGAAGTCATGCATGTACATTCATCTATATCAACCTTAAAACATAAGAAACACGGAATGTGACCTAATTAATTGTTGCAAGATCCTCCTCTCAACCAAAAATCCTACAAGGGGTCTACCACTAATGCAAATTGATTGAAATTGTAAAACCTACCAATGCTAGATCAACAATCCAATTTTGCTTTGCTTGATGATTAAGAAGAATATGTTGTAGTAAATTGATGTATAATTGTTTGAATCCATGTATTTAGCAAACCCCCCAAGCCCATTCCTAGCCCCTTGAAAAACCACATCCTATTCAACATGATTATAATCCTTCAAATAAACACCCAAGAAGTAAAATTTTAGGAAAGATGTTTATGACCTTGTTCCACTATCATAGTATATTGCATTAGAGCCACTTGACTACACAAACTACAAGGAGAATGGAAGTGCATTCACAAATCACAAAAATTTAGTATGGATAGGGGGATGGATAGGGTTTATCAAGCACTTCTAACGAACCCAAAAGGGTTCTACATAGAAATTACAATGTTTTGAACCATTAGGTATAAGAGCTTACGAAACACATAGTTTGTAGCATGTGATTGTTTTACTTAATGATTAGTGCATACCTATTGTTAAATTGGGTCAACAAATCTTCCTTAAATAACATGACAAAGTTTGGGACTTAACATAATGTTGGACTATGGTCACAACATGCCATATCTACTACTTGCATCCACCTCCTTGCACAAGCTTTAGAGCCATGCTTCATACAACAAGTTGTTCTCTAAGCGTAAGCTAGAGAAGTGTAACAAAAATTAACTTGAAGAATTGTAGCTTCCAAAACCTCTTCTTTTGTTGTTCATAATCTAAAGATTGCTTGCTTTTGTTAATGGAACATCCTATTACCTACATATCAAGTAGACAAACTTTCCATTAATGACAATAATGGAACTTGGTACATTAAATGACAATTCCTGATGGTGTCCTTGAATTTCCACATCAAAAATAGATCCCTTTGTACCATCTAAAACAATACAATCTCATGAGGCCAAAGTTGAAAACATGGCAAACAAAGTTGAAAAGCAAAGAAATGTTAGCTTATAATGAAAAAAACAAAAAATTCAAATATCTTAATTTTCACCAAACTTAAGGGTTCAAGTTGCTAGAAATAGTTGTACATGTTTTGTTAGAGACCAAAGTGGTAGAGGCTAGTTTAGAAAATGTATAGGCATTTGCATCGTAAGTGATTGACAAAAACCTAACTAGATAATAACACAAACATCATACTTGACTTGATATTGCCATGTATTTTCCAATCCATAGACAATGACTTTAGTGCACATCAAGAATGTGAATACTTCATTACAAAGACTCAAAGTAGTAAGAGTAAGAATCAATCTTATTGGCTATTCCACCTTATACCCTAAAATTTGAAACAACTAAATGCATAAAGACTTGACACACACATAATCATGACATAGTTCACATTGCTCAATTTGGAACAAAAAATATTCAACTAACAACCTTGAAAATTGTTAATTCCATTTTGGTGTATTAATACACATCTTGTGAGCATTGAATTTAATACATGTGGAGGATCATAGGGTGGGTTTCAACTTTGCTTTTGGGAGAACCTTTCTAAAATGTTCCCCCCAAAAAGGGAGGAACTTTTGGTTTTTTGAAAAGTTCCTACCCATGAATACCAGCCAAGTATCACATGGGTAAAATGAAAAGATAAGGTTTTTATGCTTAGTAAGGCCCACAAGTGAGGGCATTCCTAAACTATAGGTTGCCTCAACTTCACCTCATTAGTGTCTTCACTTTAAGAATGTCAATGCCCTCACCCTAGGGCCTTGCCTTACACAAAAATGGCGTTCTTTAGGATCAAACATTATGATTTGTTGAAATCATCCATGGATTTCTTTTGGATAGAACTGAGCCTTACCATGCCCCCCCCCCTAACCACATTATTTCAGTGACAAGTTGTAAATGCCTTGTTGGTTTTGATGCAGCTCGACATGAGTTTGATGCATGGGCAACATGGGCCATCAAATAGGCTAACATTGATTTTGATCGCCTGAAAGTACCCCACCCTGAAACATGTTTCCCCAAAATTTGAACTTTGAAACCTACCACCCATCAAAACATGTCAAGTTTTGGCAGGCGGCCCTACACAATTTCGATGCCTAAGCAACCCAATGCTCGAAACATGTCACCCACTGAAGCATTTAAAGTTTTGGGACCTACGTTTCAACACTATACGCACATGTTCCATGTGCCCCCATGCAAAACCCATCCATGCCCCCATCCATGACACTTTAAACCTTTTTCAACTTTCCCATGCTTGGTCCATCTTTTGTTGGACTATTTTGGTAGGACAATTAATGAAAGTAATGGAATAGGTTTTTAAGTTTAGGTAAAATTCATTACAAGTGGGATGGGCCATTTGTCAACTGCCACAACTGTTTATAACCCATTTTTCGATTAAGGTTTAGTTTCTTTGTATCATTTCTTGGTTTTGTTACAGCAACAAATTTTTTTTCTTTTCCAACACAAGCACGAAGTGATCGAAGCATAACATTTGATATCTATGCCTTCCATTATTGTTAGCAAAATAGTCAAATTATTCGTGATAGAATTGAAGAAACATGGGTAGCGAAGGAATGGACTTAATAAAAAAAATGAAAAAATAGACAAAATTGTTTTCATGGAAACCTACATTCATAATGACGCGCTCCCAACCCCTTTATAGACTTAAATAGGAGTCTAAGGTGGAAACAACGGAAGAGTAAAAAGTTAGGGCACGAACCTTGGCTCGCAGCACTTTGAGGGTAGAGGGGCGTGCTGGAGCTCCGAGATGGGGACTAGGAAGAGTGACAAGCATTAATTACTCACACAGATTTGCACGAACCAAACAACAAGTTAGTTAGTGCATAATTTAAACACTTTTGGTGCTAAGATAAGCCACGGGCAAACTTGGACTCACAAGACTCCCCACAGCCCCAACTTGGGGGAAACCACCACCTTCCCCCTTATAATATATTTTGTGCCTCTCCATGAGGCCCACATCCAAATGGCATTTTGTCCTGGGACTCCCAAGTGGGAGTCTTGAAATTCTCAAAGTTGGGACTCTCGCGATTTTGGGGGCCCATAACTTTGTGTGCAGACCTATGATGGAGATGAAGTTTGAATCAAAGTTATAGCCTTAGTTGAGAGATTTCCAATGGTATGCGGCGCGCCACCTGCACATAAGGAAATCAAGGCAATTCTTGACTTTTAATGGTTAGGAGTCAAATAGCCAATTAAATTACCGACCTTTCTTTTGGCCATAACTTGTGTTTCATGTGTCCAAATGGGTCATGTGAGCTCATTTCAAACATCTACGTTCCAAAAGCTTTCTAATGACATATGGGACGTCTTAATGCAATGAATTTTGACCCCTGCAATCACCTTCTAAAGATTTGGGAGTCCATCAGGACTCCAACTCACAAAGTGGGAGCTCATTTGGGAGTGTGAGGATATGAACCTTCACACTTTCCTACATTCCCAAAACATGAGATGTGACTCTCGGGCTTCCCTCTTGGTTTGCACCATTGCAAGCCCTTGCCTTGGTCACGAACCCAAAGCTAGGGTTATGACACATAAAAAATAATTACAATTATTTTGGAATGCCATAATCATTGCCAAAAGAATAGGAAAGAGTTTATTTATGTTTATTGTCATTATAAGAACTTGAAGATGAAGATCAATGAGCACCAAAAAAAGGGGTGTGACAAAGTTGTGGATTTCAAAGGGAAACCTTTCAAACTCAAATTGTATCCACCATTAATAAATGTAGCAAAAAATGTGCGTCAAATTCCATGCATTGAACTGATGATCACAGGGTGGGTTTAAACCATATAAATGATTTCCTCAATTGTAGAAAGAACATTAAATTTAAAAGAAAACTAAACATGGATTCTATGGGCTGAACTCTAAATGCTCCACAATTCTTTACTACCTACCTACATATTAACTACATACCCACCACTCACCCACCTAGATATACTACTTACCTATTTGCCTACCTACCCACCCACCTAATTACCATGTCCTACAACATACCTACTTAATTGATTAGCATCTTATAATTAACCTAAGTTTATGTAACTCCAACCTACCTACTTAATATAATTTTCTATGTTACCTACCTTCCTATCTACTAAATAATTGTATGTTACCTACCTACCTATAACTTGTACCTCCTACCTTCTACTTCCTTCTTCCCATCTACCATGGCCCTACAAATTATCTACCTACTTGTTTGGCATTATAAAACCTACCTAAATTTATGTACCTTCAACTTACCTACTTACAATTGTATTATACCTATCTACCTACCTACCTCACTCTCACCTCCCTCCCACCCTACAACCTACCTACCTTTTTTACCTTCCTATTTACTTACCTAACCTACCTATGACATGTACCCTACCTAGTTTAATAAATGAAGTTTGAAATGGAAGAATCAAATTTTAACAAGTTTGGAAATTTATCATCAATTTCCTATTTTCAAAAATATTTTTTTACAAATCATTTGAACATTTACAAGATATATTGATTTTATTGATTAGATCTTTGAATACAAGATTATGTCTTTATTTGCTTCATTTGAACAAATATTAAAATGAAAAAAAATGCTAAAGTTGGGATTTCCAAATTGTTTCATAGTTAACAAGATAAAACAAAATGTTGCACAAGTGTTACCAACAAAGATTTGTGTAACTTGGTGGTTAAGGCATTTGGATGCTTCCATGAGGTCTTGAGTTCAAATTCATGTAATTCATGTACATGAACACATGAATTTGTATACTTGGTGGTGTGTATGATGCATATTTTGGTGTATGTGTATGTGTGTACATACAATGTGAAAAGGGCAAATACCTACCAACCTACCACTTTATCACATAAGAATGTTACCACATGGCAAAACATAATGTTGCCACATGTAAATATATAATGTTACCATGTGGTAACATTCCTATGGTGCCACCTGTTAACATCAAATGATGCCATGTTTCAAGTAAATGATTAGTAAAAAACCATTTTTATTGATTATATTTTATTAGTAACATTTGACCACTAGTCAAAGGGTATTGGTCAAAAACTCTACTCAAAAGCACCACCCTACAGTTGGTAAAAAAAAACCATCCCAGTCATTATGAACTTGTTCAAATCGATTTGTTTTAAAAAACCAAGGAGTTTTTTTTATGCCTGTCACTTTGGGTTTTTTTTTACCAAAAAACCTGGTTTGAAAAACCTAGATTTTTTGTAATGTGATGTCATTTGAAATGGGATTGACTGTGGCATTTTCAAATTTTCATTAGAAACCAATTTACGCACGTGTAAACACAAAGCTATAGGACAAGCTTACTTGGACCTATGTGATTTGTCACACACAACTTCTGCCTTGTTGCAAGCATTTTACAATCAGTAGCAGAATGAACTGATTCTATGTTAGAATTAGACATGTGCATGATCATTAAACTTTAAAAAGACATGATTGTCATAGAATGTATTTTCGACAAGAAAATGTTTCAACAAATATGCGATGTAGGAAGCGAAGACCTAAAAAAAAAAGTGAAGGTAGAGAACATCGTATCTCTTTATGTACACCCCATTATTTGCAGATCCACCCAAGATCATTTTTGATAGGAAGGTTCCATTAACATGCAAACAATCTGTTAAGGCTTATGGGTTGGGTAGCATCGAACCATCTCCTAAAAAGTTGAAGCTTGGGTTAAATTATATTAAGGAGGAGGTTTTGGAGTTGTTTGGACCTTTTACTAACAAAAATGGCTATCATTACAATTTTAACAACAATCTAGAGTTGGTGAAGCACATTGAAGAACTATGGATGATCACCCATTAACACAAAAATGCCAACCACACAAATAATCAACAAAGTTTTAATTCAAGGCATTGTTTATGAGAGGAAAAATCACCCTGTAAACTAGGTTGTATTTGTAAAGTGGACAATTAAGGATCAACTCCGAAGAATAAATTTGTCTACGGTAGGACAAGCTAGAGCTAAGAGAAGGGGTGTGGAAGAAAAGGATATGGAATTAGAAGATGATGCGATGCCATCACTGTCAAAGGTTGTGTACCAAGTCTCAATGCGCAAAGGTGTTTCATGAAGCCTAAAGGGGCAAGAAATCAAGGGTTTTGTGAAGGGGCAAAAAATTGAGGGTTTTGTCAAATGGCAAAAGACGTTTTCAATTTTAGGGAAGGAGTCTTATAAAGTGGAGATATCTCTTTCTTCTCTTTTGAAATGCAAAGATGACTGTATAGTAAATTTGTTGGTACACAATGGACATGTTAAAGATCATCAAAAGTTAGTTGATGATGCAAATGTTAAGCTCCTAGAATTACAAATTTGGTACACAATGGACATGTTAAAGATCATCAAAAGTTAGTTGATGATGCAAATTTTAAGCTCCTAGAATTACAACTTGCATTAGATGCTTAGAATTTGGTTCTAAAGAACTTGGAAGCGTCTATAAAAATTGAAACTAAGTTTGTACAAATGGATGAGGTGGTCAAGTATAAGGGCATTGCAATGTAAGTGTGATTCTCAAGCTCGTATGGTGGAAGCCTTTAAAGGTTTACTAGCAAAACGGGACACAAAAGAAAAGGTAATCTATTCTATTTGTAAGGGGTGCCTTCCCCTCACATCCTCCCCTTAAACTGCAAAATATGCAGCAATGCTTGACAGAGAACCACAAAAAATAAAATCAAAAGAGAAATTTCCAAGCAAACTACCACAAACGGAATTCATTCATCACTTTTTTCCATACCACGCAAAACTTCACATGGTTTTCACTTGATTTAGACCTTATGTTTTATAGGATAAAATCATATCACCAATGTTGGGCAGTGAACCGAATTTGCCCCATTTCATCCGTGATTCTGGTTGTCAATAACCATAACACAATGAAGTCGTCCATACAGTCACCCTCTCTTTAACCCCCTATCCCCTCTGCTTTCACCCCTTATCCCCTCTTTCAGTTATATCAGCAAAGTAAGGAATTTTATTAAATCTCAGTATGAAATGCTGAAACTCAGCATTCAATGCACAAGGTTCGAGAGTAATTATAGTAGTTGTACGCGTAGGAGCAGTGAAAATATAAGTAGCGGCAGTGAAGGCGCTCATAATCAGGAAAAATGAAGGAGGCGATGAAACTCAGTTTACCACCAAAATTGGTGGAAAAACTAGTTTGGGTCCCAGTTATTTCGTTTTTTAAGATTTAGTTTCCAATTACACATTTGATGCCCAATTAGGTCGAAACTGGCCATTTTCGCCCCCTAATCGCCTGACTTTCCGGATAACTTTAATGAAAAACCATTTTTCCAAACTGGAACTAGAACCTGAACTGCAATTCAATGCAACTCAAATGGAAAATTTGACTGAATGCAGCATCATCTAGGCCACAGTGAACCATCACCCACCAGTGGGAAAATGTTATATGGGCCAAAGAAACTGAATGCAGTCAGTACAAAAGTACTGCTGCGATTTTTTCCCCCAGTCTGCCCTTTGCCTCATTTGTATTTTCTAAAACAAATTGGGTGATACCCAGGCATGTTTTGCTCTCATAACCTTCCATAATATCCATAACATGTTCAAAACATGCATAACATGGACTCAAAACGTGATTAGGTATCAGATATCTCAAGGTTAAAAACAGTGGGGCAAAAGGCAGACTGGGGGGAAAAATCACAACAGTACTTTTTGTATAAACTGTATTCCATTTCTTTGGTCGATTTAACATCTCCCCCCACCAGTGCACCATGAAAGATGAATGGTAAGTGGTCAGGAAACAGCTTTCTGTTGGGTTCCAGTTCCTTAGCTAACCATGATGGTTAGCTTAGTTGTTTTTTTTCCCCTACCTACCTACTAACAATCCACAAGCAGGTTGATATTAGGTAGGTAGAAAAGCAGCCCTTACCTATGTATAAACCATTTACTTAACTAGTAGTTTACCTATTGTGTTACCTATCTACCTATGTATGACACCTATTTCCTACAAAATTGGTTACAAAGGTGAAACCAAATGTTAACTCAGTTTACGGTTCATCTACAACTCAGTAATAATGAGCATCCAGTGGATGGTGCGCTGGTGGGTGCTGGCTCACTGTGGACCTATATTGGACTGTTTGCCAGATGCTACTGAAGTGCAACTAGAACCAGGATAGAACAAGTTTCAAACTGGAAACAGAATCAGCAAATGGGTAAGTCTAGAACTAGAATTAGATCTCTAATCCATTAATCAACTCTGAAACTATAGAAAATAACACTAACACAACCTGAATCATCTTTCAAATAATATCAGTTAGACCTGAAAACAGCCTTCATTTGCCTTCAAATAATCTTAATCCAGCATGTCACATAAACCTTAACCAAACTAATTGACACCTAACCAATAACTGTAATTTTTTTTTATAAAATCACGAAAACCAGATTTGTATTGCTGCAATATCAATAGAACTAAAATCAGAACCTTGACATTCACACTTTTGCAACTGGAACAAGAACTGAAATGGGTATGAATTTATTGAAACTAAATGTTCTTGAAATGACAAAATTGCATAACACTTGTATATGTCAGCCTTGTGAGGTTAACCACAGTTGCCATGATCAACCGCCAATTCCAGTTTTGCTCATAAGTAACCAGAATGAAAGCAAAACTGATTTTAAAAACTGGAACCAAACAAATAATTCATATGCAACCAGACAAGAAAGTGATCCAAATTCTACTTTAGATGGGAACTGGCATAAGAGTATGATAAGTGATCAATAGGAATTGAAGCCAAAATAGCCCACTGAGCCCTAAAACAACCTTTATCAGCCTTAAAATTACCTTAATCAGCCTAATCAATTTTCATTATCCCAATAATTTTAGTAGAGGTTAATCATGTCCTATAAACCTTAACCAAACTAATTAACTAACCCCTCAGAACCACCAAAAGCATTTTATCCACTAACTGAGAACTGGGGAAAAACAAGTCATTCACAAGAATCAGAACAAGAACCATCTTGTTTACATGAACCAAAACCAGTTCAGACATCTTGAACACTCAAAGCTATATTTCACCCATGAATTCATCAAAGAGGAAATGCATCTAAGGGTGCTCACTAACTATTATTATGTGTGCCTTTTGGTAACTGATTGGTGCAGGGGTGAAGGCACAACTGCCCCATCATCTTAAACCAAGGTTGTGCATCGGTCCGAGAGATAGTGTGTTAGATCTTGAAAATCACCTTCATTGCTTACAACAAAACTTTGACCCCTTTCTTTTGCCACAAGAGGTCATTGTGCCCTCATGGATTAGTGGGCAAGAGCTTAACCATATGCAATAGAGGAACTTAGAGGAAGATGGGGTCACTAACCTTGACCGTCTAGCTTGATGATCATGATGCCCATTGTAGTTAACTTGATAGTTACCCTCCAAAGCCAAGATGGGGGTCACTAACCTTGACTATCTAGATTGACAATTGTGGATTTTTTACTTATGCATTCAAATGCTTTAGCAAATGTGTCAATCAACCAAATGATGAACTGCATTTTGAGATGGATTCATCTCATCATGGGCACATTCTCTTTGAGCACAAAATGAAAACTAACATACTATTCTCCATGTATTTAAATGAGGAAACATTAACATGTGTAACTATGAGAACAACCATGGGTGGGTAACAATTAATGGTTAAATTAAAAGGTGTATTTACCATGTTGGCCCATGTGGACATAAAGAAAATACTATATAATCGGTCTATCATGGTCGCAATTGATTTTCTATTCATGGCTCCAAGAATTTGTGAAAATATTTATTTTATGTCAATGCAAATGATAATTTTATCTCCATTTGTTGAAGTGTTAAAAATTGATTCATGCAAGTTCATGGTTTAGGTGTTTATCTTCAAAAAGGTTGAACATTCCCATGCAAACTTGTGTTTGACCTAGTTGTTGTGATTGTATATTTTTCATGGTTCTCAATGTGTTTTGGTGTGTAGTAAATGTATAGGGTTGATTCATGGTTGGGTGGATCAATTTGGGTGTCACACCAACCAATTTTGTCTTGTGATTGTCATTGCAATGCCCATGTCATTTTATAAGTCTAAAGATTTATTAAAATGAATTTGGTTTAAATATCTTAACTTGAAAATCTACATGATGCACAAAATCATTTTACAATTGTAAAAGCCATGGATGTTTAAACTCAAATCTCATGGATTGCACTTTTGATTGCCATTTTTATGTGGAATATATTATGGTTCATTCATTGATAGGGTGTGTGTTAGGAACCTGAAATTAGTAAGATATTCTATCAAAGAAGCATAGGAACAAAATAAATAATGAGTTGAATTTTAAAACTATACTTATGAACTTTTGAATGGGCTAATTAAGAGCATTTTTTCATAAATCCATATCACATTGGAGGAAAAATAATTTTGATTTTTTTGTTTAAATGTTTAAAGAAATAAAAACTCTAGGTGTGCCATTAATGACATGGAAAAAATATGAAAAAAATAAATCTAAATTGATTGTAATTTCCAAAATTTGACCATTTTTTTGAATAACTAGGGACTTTGATTATGTGGCAAATTGGTTCACCCAATCATGCATCAACCTTATAGTCATATACATTCATTCTAATGTGCATAATTTGCACAATGTCCATTGTAATGGTATGCACACAATGTAACATCAATGGTAATTGCACAGAATATACATGATGTACATAGTCAACAAAATTATGTACTCTACACCAAGTGCTTGTTTTGCAACCTTGAAACTGAAGTTTTATCCTCTAGTCAAAGATGAAGTTAAAAAAATGCATGTTTCATGTTTGCTTAAGGAGGTTTTAATCAGTGTTGGCCAGTCCCTGGTCAGGTTCTTGAGGAACTGGACACTAATTTTGGGTATTTGCAAGCTCTGGCTGACAGTTGACAGATTCTCAATGGTCTTGGACAAGTGACTGTGTGGTCTTGGAAAGGTTATTGTGTTACCTAAGAGTGTGAAGTCATATAGCGGTACTCCAATCTGTTAACTCCCAACCTTAAAGGTCCCAAGATCCTGCTTATTGTTGTGAAATAAAAGTACTCCTCTATAGAGTTCAAGGTTTTAGAATATTTTAGGGTTTAGTAGACTTTCGGAGTGCAAAATTTGAAAAAAGCATGCACTGAATCCTACTCCTGTGTTTCAACTTTCCATTGGCACCCATAACCCCAAATAATGCTGAACATCAGTTGCAGGTATGGTAGGCTTACATTGATCCATGTGAAGAGATGGACCACAATTACATCAATAGTTTGTTATAACTCTTGAGCTTGAGTTGTGACTTCAGGAAAGTAAACCTTTTGATTATATTTAGAATGTGACAATGAACGAGTTACAAGGAGCGTACCTTCTGGTTACAGTCATGGAAAAGCTTCAACAGCCTGAGAAGGTCTCTAATATACTTCTTGGAATTGCAGGAGTCGTTTGTATGCTCTCCTTAGCAGTGTCCACAAGTGCCCTCGTAGTAACATGCACTATATCTGCAACACCAGTGCATGAAGGTCAACTCACTAGAATTCCAGAAATAATTGGACTAGTTTGTGCTTTAGGCTGGTTGATGCAGAGGTCCATGTGAGGCTTCAGGGGCCTTTCCTTGGAAGGGTATGCCAGATATGTTTGCATGGAATGATGTTCTGCCAGGTCCATCCCACATAATGTGGTTCAATGCCGATTTTCTTCAAAGATCTACTAGAGTTGATCAAGCATCTGGGTGTCGAATTTCTCAGCAGTTTACTGTCATTTCCCATTCTAATGTAGCCTAGGTTATTAATGGACAATTGTACGTAGCTCTCTTTGAGTATACCAACAATAGGGAACAATCTCTGTGTAAGTATCTGAAAGATTAGGACTTTATGACATGTAGAAAGAAGAGGACATACCAGTGCTGATCCCAATTTCCTACATAGGAATGCTGACATGTAGTTCCTTTTGGTTTGTTCACAGGTTTCTGGTACTAAGTTGGGTTGCACAATCTAAGATGAGAGTGGCTAATATATTCTTGCTATAATGGCTGTTTTCTTGCAGTATCTCAGAGGTATTGCAAGAACCAATTGGACAGTGGCAAAATGTGAATGGAACAGGTCTCAACATGCTTGAAGCTTTCTACAAAGATCCATACAGGTCCATAACCATGAATCTTCTGATTGTAGTCCTTCTACCATAGCATGTCTTCAAGCTGTTAATGCCTAGCTCCTGGAGATATGGAGTAGAGTATAGTGGTCTGGGAATTGGGTTCAGTAGGGCAGGACTGAATGACTGGGCCAGTAGTGCTTGTGATCCTGGGTGGCTCTCACGACAAAGGTAGGTACTTTAGATAAATTTTGCATGCAAGAGAAGGGATTTGGCTGCTCTCTGAACAGAAGACTCTTGGTCCTGTAATAGTTGCATCTTAGACCCCATTGGTGTAAAAACAGTGCGGGTCCAACTGAACTGAGGATTTTTATTCACATTGCACATGGATTTGTGCACCCAGTTTACTGTTAGCCTAGGCATCCAGTCTCACAGTGGTTGCATTAATTGTAGGAAGTTTGGGCTCTTTAAGTTTGTAACTAGTGGTGGGTAGTGTGTTGCAGATATGCGTACTTGTTTCAAAGTTTTGTGTTCACGACAAGATTTCTTCAGCAAAATGCTGCAGCTTCGACATCAAAGGCTGCTTTTCTGCTGACAGAGCGCTCAGTGTTGACAGACCGTTGTGTATTTGTGGAAACAGGGAAAGATCAAGGCTATCTCAATGCACTCGAGGTTGCTGCATATGAAGCATGGTACCATGGTGTTGTGGCAGCCCTGCCTAATGTGGTACATATCCTTCTTGCCCTTGTACCTATAATTATGTGCTTTCTCTTGCATGAAAGGGTAGTTGCTTGTTTCTTCTTTCTGTGTAGACATTCTTTCTTTGGCTGTGAAAATCTCTTTCCTTGCTTTCCAAATACTACATTCTGATGAGAGACCTTACCATGCATAGGAAATAATCAACTGTTGTGTGCTCATGTTGGACTGTTGGTATGCTCCCATTTGTCTGGTTGACATGTTCATGAACATGTCTCTGTGTGAAATGCCCAAGCCTGCATTGTTGAATCCAATTGTTGTATTGTTGCTGATGCAGGTGCCTGATGCTTTTGTATATCTACGAGCTGATCCTGTAGTGTGCTATGACCGGTTGAAAGCACGGTGCTCTCACAAACTTATACTCTGAAAATAAAGTAGCAATGATCATGAATATACTTATTGATTTTCTTGTTCATCATCATAGTTGCCAATTTCATGGGATTGGAACACCTGAGGCTTTTGTTTCTGCATAAATGAGAAATGATTTATTTTCTATATGGCAGTGCAAGGTCTGAGGAAGCAGCCGTCAGTCTTGATTACCTCAAATGTATTCATGAGAAGCATGAAAAGTGGTTCATAGAGGGTGCATTCGAGAATCCAGGTAACAGTGGAGCAATTTCCTTTGTCTTTAGTTCCATTCAGATGCACTTTGATGTCCTTTGTAAACCTTTTACTTCATCTGAAGTGATTTTGCCTCAAGTGTCTATATGGACTTCTCTATGTCCTATATAGTTGCTATTAGTAACAGGGGAGTTGATGAAGCTTGAGGTCCAAAGTAAAGACACATATCAAGCTATTGCCAGTACAGAGCTTGGTGTCAGGACTGTCCAGGTGATCAATCCTCCTAATTAAGTGTGTCCTCTTAGGCGGCTGCGATTAGAACCAGCAAGAAGACTTCACTCGCTTGGATCTTGTACACTATGAATCCTTTTTCCCTTGTGCGAGTGTGGTTTGTGTACCAGACAACCATATAAACTTCAAGAGTAACACATCAGAGGCAACAGAATCCAGCATTCAGTTGCTTTGGCCAGCTGCACTCCCAGCAGGTTCAGGGTTTGAGAGTTGAAAAGTTTGGCCCTGTTATGCAGGTGACTTAGGAGCCCAGTTGCATGAAGGTCATATTATGTCCACCTCAGGAGCACCATCAGTAATTCATGGCTGTCCTGTCTTTGTGCTGGACTGCAGTGCTGACCTTCACTTTGAAAGGCCATCAAAAGAGTGTGATGCTGTTATTGACCAGGTTGTAGATTTCTTGCTCCGTCCTGCCTGAAAACGAAAGTAGCCACTGACTCCAAACTGTATGTATGGAAGGGAAAAATAGCTCAAATGGAGCTTATCCTTAAACTGGCTGTAATTTATGAAACAATCAGTTGCTGTTTTCCATTGTGCTGGGGTCTAATACATGGGCCACTCAATAGGTTAGACAGCAGTTGTAATTGCAAACAAAGTTGAAGCCTGCAAACCCGGCCACTCTGCATCACAAAACTATAACAATGGATCAGAGGAGGGCCTTCAAAAGTTGGTCCTTGCATGGTTTCCTTGGTCTTCGGATGGTGGCTCTTAATTTTGTGAACTCTGATTGGTGTTTTTGTTGTTGTTGATGAACCACAATGGAGAGAGTCAATGTGACTGGGTTATATATTGGTTAAATTGGTCTGCAAAGCTGGAAACATCAGTCATGGAGATCATGCATGTGTCCAAAATTGAGAAACATGTGAAGACAGGAGGAGAATGAAGAGCTTTGGATGACAGGTCTTTGTTTTGATTGCTTTTATCTTGGTTTTCTGTTGTTTTCTCTACTGTAGGTATTCGTGCACTTCACCTGCACAGCAAAATGCATGCTTTCTATCTCCTTAATGATAATTAATTGTCCATCCACAAGAGAGAGACAGATTTGCACTCTTTGCATCCCTTAAAGGGTGGGAATACCAGAATGTGTGAAGTGTCCAAATGAAGACATTGCATGCTTAATTTGCAGACCGGAGTGCAGCTAAGAGCATGAATTGTACAAGTATGTAAGCATGAGGAACTTGGGTGTGAAGACAATAACAGGTTCAGGACCTAGGGCAGTAGCACCATCAAAATGGGCTTTGAAAGATGGTGGGGATGCTTGTGGTTTGCCTGCTGTTAATGCAACAGTTAGCATATGGTAAACTAAGATGCACTTCTCAAATGTAGTACTGGGGGTTGTGTAGTAAAGCACTAATAAGGTTATTGTTCTCCAACTATGATGTCACAGAGACATGTGCAGGAAAGGATGCTGATCCCAGAAGTTTTTTTCTTGAACAAGCTTGAAATATTGCATGAACCTTGCAGTGAAGGCACATTGCAAGACCAAGGGAAACCTCCCATTGATGCTGAGGTGAGGGGAAGATCAGGTATTTTGCAAACTGTGGCTGCTGCAGCAACCCCAGGCAGGAATGTGACTATGGTCCTCAGATGTTGTCGTAACACCTCTGAAGCAGAATGTCTCAGCAGGTATTGTAGTAACAGGTTCTTGCACTGCATGAGGTGCACCTCCAAGTTCTTCTGGTGGGAAATTAGTGCAGACATCAATTATGCAGCAGCCCTGGCAGCATTGGCCAGAGTACCAGTTTGAGCTTGAGGAGGATCCCACTTTTTGGAGAGATCATAATGTGCAGGGGGGTCACATGTGGTCTTGGTACATTCTTATGGGAAATTGCAAATATGGAAGAAATGCTTTTGACTGTTGTTTCTCCAAGCCTTGATGCCTATCTTCTATAGCATATGCTGTGTTTATCAGATTCTTCGATGGATTTGGGTTTCTTTCTCAGGTCATGATCCAGTTGCAACCAATCAACAGCTCAGAATGGTTGATTCAGGGGTTCACTAGGTGTGTAAAGCAAGAAAGTGTGCACAGAATCAGCTTGTGAGGACAACCTTAGTCAAGGTTCACATTTCACTGTATTGCTGGTGAACTTTTTTCTCAGGTGCAATTTTGAGACTCAGGCTTGTTCTTCAAGCTTTGAATGTGTGTATCTGCATAGAGGTTAATCTGCATGTGTGCTGACAGAAAAAGTCTGTTGATTGCAAGAAAAGCTTTTCTTGGTACATTGCTGGCAGATTGCCTAAGGTTGAGAATTGCATAGGCTGGGTACAACAGCTGTATGTTTTGTTAGAGGCAGGTTAGCCAATGAAGACAATTTATCTGTTCTTGACTTTGTATGCAACTTTCATCTGCAGGAAATTGTGTGCATGATTGTGCAAGTGTGAGAAATGTAGTGCAAGGATCATAAATGTGGTGGTTTTGTAAGAGGGTTGTGGCAAGATGGCAATGGAAAAACATGTACTCACTTGGAGACATCGTTGACCATGACTGCAGGCTGAGTGAGAATCAGGGCATGACTCCACAAGTTTTTGAGCTTTGCTGAACTCTGCTTGGTATGGATTAGGAGATCGATGGCCATATGCAAAGCAGAACATTGCTCCTCCCACAACGGATGCCTACTTGGGATTATTATTTGCCTTTTTCTAGCTCAAAAAATCTCAACAATTCCTTGCTTGTTTGCAAAACCAAATGTTGGTTGAGATTTCCATATATAAGGTTCTTTTTTCCAATCTTGGCTTGCTGGTCCCCATTGTACACATGCCAATGCCAAATTTTACAAACTTTGCTACTATTATCAACTTTTTAAGATATGCACTCCCTGGCTAACTTAAAATTTGTAACTTCTTGGTTCTTGACACTAGTATGAAGGTTCCTAAGTGCACACATGTGGTCATTTACCCTCCAAAGCAGACATCAAATTAGTGAACATAATTTTGAGCATTTATTTTGGGTGTTTTTTATCTTAGTGATTTGAACCTAACTAATGTTAGATATATTAGTAAAATTCAGATGTGTTGGACTATACTCCATGTGTTTCTAGCCCAGGGTGACCTCATACAAATATGGCACTTCAAATGCTTTGTTACAGTTCAGGAACGGCTTGAATTTAGAAAATGGTTCTCTTGTTGGAAAAACAAAATGTTTACAATACAGCTGTTGTGTACATATTGCTATCAATCTACTCTTAAGCGCTTTGGCATGGCTTCTGTTTCTTCCTGCTCTGTGCTCTCCTCCTTTAGTTTGCTCTCCACCGTTAGTTTCCAATTCGTATCCTTCTTCAACCTACTTGGGTCGAAGGCATAGAAAATTGGTGGGCCTTCTTCACGTTGTACAAGCGATAATGATCTCCCTTGACCATTAAAGTTCTTGAACCGATCTTCAGCTGGTTGTTTTGAACTCAACAAATTTTGAATGTCTCCTGCAATATCATCATGCAAGAACTTGTGATCCAAGGACATGTACGAATATTGACATGACATGTTGATGTCAACTCCAGATGTATCAATCACCTCAATGGGCCGTGTGAATCTGCTGTACAGTCCACGTTTTTCCAAGTCCATCTGCACAAGGCTTTGGGTGTCTACCAATTGATTTTGCTCATGCAACCTCCATGATAAAAAGAGCTTTTGGTCAGCAGCTGATGCGTAAATTGTGAAAAGTGTTGATAATTGTTCCCTCAACCTCCAATCACACATGTTGTTAAGGCCCATGTCTTCAAATCTGGCCTTCATTGCATCAGGTGCCAAAAAAATGACATTTTCCAAACATCCTTTGACATGAAGTTGAACTATATTTTGCCTGTTGGAGTTATGGCTTGTATCTCCCTTGACAGGGCTCGAGCTATACCAACATGGGGATTCGTGCAATGCTTCAATTAGGGCACGATTCCCCATGTCATGTGCAAGGATATGGACCTTTTTAATCTCGTCCCCTTGTGCGCATGATTTCAAAACAATAAATATGTGCTTCTTCTATTGCTTGCATGTCTTTTCAGTGGACATTCCATCATTTCTTGGAAGTGAATTTCGATAAACTTTACCCATGTTAGAACTTTTGAGGCAACAATGGATTATCCATTTACAATCAAGTAACAATTTCCCACCATTATTTGAGGTTGCTACCATATTCCCAATGTTTGTGTAGGCTTCTTCTTTCTTTCATTTTGTTGTCCTTACACTCGACAATCTCTTGACAAATAAATTGAACACATTTCCCTAGTAGGCTGACATTACAGACTGCAGTTATTCTGAACTTATCTACAATTTGTTGAATTTGGTTGGGTCTGTAATTCATACCTCAGTTAAAAGGGTTGTGATAAATTGATGAAGCCAGGGGGCTGATTTCTCAATGACCTTTTCATCATGCTTGTAGCCCCACAACGTCCCATTGGAAGGCCAACTGTATACAATTACAAGGCCTTTGAACTTCAGAGAATGTTTGAGTTGTGCTGCTTGCTTGATGGCATCTTTATGGTTTACATTGTACCCATGAATGTCCAACAATACTTCTCCAGCAGAAGCCTCCTGCATTCAAAGGTCAACCTGCACATTAATTATTTTAAAAAAGAAAGTGTTGAACTCTTCCTTCCCCAACAAATATGGTTAACTTCAGTTTAAAACTATTTAAACGCAAGTTCAAGCTTGAGCATGACATACCTACATAGTCTTATGGTTTTCTTCAAGTTTCTATAGAGAATAATTCATCAAATACTAGTGTGAACCCTGTGCATAATGCATAGGTATGTTATTTCAAGAAAGAGAAAAAAGAGAGAAAAAAAAAGGCCCAGGAAAAAAGTGAG
>Ga0116229_10004452_pt1 | contig 22958 bp, 19 predicted proteins | sample S1TSphgellanicum_3_FD_87313 | JGI IMG/M metagenome (GOLD analysis project Ga0116229, IMG submission 87313) | Host-associated microbial communities from peat moss isolated from Minnesota, USA - S1T2_Fc - Sphagnum magellanicum MG | ecosystem: Host-associated > Plants > Peat moss > Unclassified...
AAGGCGCGTGCGGCCAGCCGCTCCTGCAAAGTCGCGCCGCGGCGTGCGGAGACCAGGAACATCACCAGCGCGTTCAGGGCCAGGGCCAGCATTGCGCGCGGCCCGACCGCGCCCGAACTCGCGAGGTCAGTCAGCGAGTGCGGTAACAATCGGAGCACGCCCGGCGACGGTGCGAAGATTCCCGCCGCCACTATCCCGCCGGCCGCGAGGTTCGGCAGGAACAGCAGATAGCCCCACGCGATGAATCCGCACAGCATGCCCCAGAACACGCCGGCGCGGCTCGCGCCGCTCCAATACAGCGCCGCGAACAGCGCCGGGGCGAACTGCGCCACGGCGGCGAAGGCCAGCAAACCGATCGCGGCGAGGCTGACTGAGCCCGTGGTGCACCGGTAGTAGGCAAAGGCCAGGAGCGCGAGCGAGACGATGACTGCCCGCCTCACCCACAGCACGCGCCTGCCCAAGCTCGCGCCGTCCTCCAGCCGCTGACGCCACAAGAGCGGCGCCGCGATGTCGTTCGATATCATGGTGGCGAGCGCGATGCTGGCCACCACCACCATCGCGGTGGCCGCCGACAGGCCCCCGAGAAAAACCAGCACGGTGAGGCCCGGAGCTCCGTAGCTCACCGGCAGCGTGAGAATCAGCGAATCCGACGCGGTGTGCAGCGTCAGCCCATCGATGGTGCCGAGCGCCACCACCGGAATCACGACCGCCGAAAAAAGGGCCAGGTAGGCCGGAAACAACCAGCGCGCGGTCTTGAGATCCTCGGTGCGCGCGCATTCGACGACCGCCACCTGGAATTGCCGCGGCAGGCAGAAGATCGCCGCCGCGGCGAGCACCGTGCTCATGATCGCATCGCCTCGGAACAGCGTCGTGGCGTGCGCCAGTTGCGCCGGCAGCACCCAAGGCCGTCCGCGCAGATGCAGACACGCGAATACGCCGACCGCGACGAAAGCCAGAAGCTTCAGCAGGGATTCAAACGCGATCGCCAGCATCAAGCCTTCGCGGTGTCTCGAGGCATCGACGCGCCGGGCGCCGAACAGCACCGCGAACAGCGCCATGATCAGCGCCACCGCGAGCGCCGTGTCCCGGTACCACGGCGGCCGGTCCGAGGTCGCCGCGGTCAGCACGTCGATGCTGGTGGCGACGGCCTTATATTGCAGTGCAATATAAGGAATTGCCGCCGCGAGTGCGATCACCGTGACCAGAACGGCGAGCGCGCGACTTTTGCCGAAGCGCGAGGCGATGAAATCCGCGATCGAACTCACTTTGTGCGCACGCCCGATCTGGGCGAGCCGCTCCATGAACGGCAACGCAAACAGGAACACCAATACCGGTCCGAGGTAGATCGGCAGATAGCCCCAGCCGTCGCGCACCGCGGAGCCGACCGCCCCGAAAAAGGTCCACGAGGTGCAGTACACGCCGAGCGCCAGCGCGTAGATGAGGGGCCGCAGGCGGCGCTGGCCGGGATAGATCCGGCGGCGCTCCCCGTAGGACGCGATGCCGAACAAAATGCCGAGATAGGCCAGGGCCAATAATGAGAGCAGCCAGCTGGAGAACACGTCCCCCCCTTCTTATAGACACTGTATGCGGAGCATCGCGGTAAGACAAATCGCGGGCGGCGCGGACTATTTAGTCAAATCAGCCCAACGAGACGATCTTGAGGCGCCGTCGTACCCGCGGGGCGCGGCCGATCTAACGACGACCTCAATTCATGCGACCAAGGTCGAATGGTGGAGTCGCCAATCGGCGACTTACTATCCTGTCGCGATCTGACGCAAGAGCAGATCGCATGGGAGAGCATCTCGGTGGGCTGGTGGCGCGGGCCGGTGACGGTCGGCGTGCCGTAGGACATAAGGCGGAGGGAGACACTGATGACAAGTCGAATACAATTGACCCTGGCGGCTAGCGGCCTGGCGCTGGCGCAAGTCGCGGCGCACGCCGACGTGAAAGACCCGCTGCCGGACGCCTTGTCGCTGGGCGGCGTGACTCTGTATGCCACCATCGACGTGGGCTACGCCTACCAGAGCAACGGCGTTCCGCTCAGCAGCCAATACTTGGGCGGCCTCGAATATCAGGCTTTCACCACGACGCGAAATTTCCAGGGTTCGCAGTCCACTGTCGCAGAAAGCGGCCTCGAGCAATCCAAGATCGGCATCCGGGTCTCGGAGCCCATCGTCGACGATTTCACTCTCGTCGCGAGAACCGATACCGGCTTCAACCCGCTGTCGGGCCAGCTGGTCGATGCCTGCGGGGCGCTCCTCACGAACAGCACCAGGCCACAAGGAACGCAGACCGCGAATGCCGACAGCAGCCGGTGCGGCCAGGCTTTCAACGGCGTGATCTGGGGCGGTGTGAGCAGCAAGACTTACGGCACGCTCAGCATCGGGCGACAGCAGTCGCTGCAGCTCGACGCGCTCGCCGTGTACGATCCACAGACGCTGTCCTATGCGTTCTCGTTTCTCGGCTATTCGGGGTTCAACGGCGGCTCGGGCAGCACCGAGGCGGCGCGCTTGGACAACTCGGTCAAGTATGCGTATGTCAACGGCCCGGTCCGTGTGTCCGCCATGTACTCGAACGGCGGCGAGGATACGGGTGTGATCGGCAAATCCTACGGCTTGGATGTCGGGGTGACCTGGCAGGGACTGTCCGTCGACGCCACGTACCAGAATGAAAAGGGCGCGGTCAACCTGAGAAGCTCCTTCGACAACCTCGCCACTCCCCCGGCTGACCTCACGACAACCGGATTGGCGGCGTACATCACCAATGACAGGTCGTACAACCTGATGGGCAAGTACACCTTCGAGTTGGGCGACCCCAAGGACAAGCTGTCGTTGTATGCGGGCTTCTCCCACATCGAAAAGGCGCATAGCGGCTACACGGGCGTCGGCGACGCAGGCCAGGACAACACGGCGATCTCGATCGGTATCAACGTCAACAGCCCGGCGATTTACAACATGGAATGGGTGGGCGCGCGCTACGCGATGAGCAGCGGCTTAAACTTGATCGGTGCGGCCTATTACATCACGCAGAACAACTGGACCATCGGCGGTGGACCTACGGCTTATGATAACCTCGGCTGCGGTATAGCGGGCTTGCTGTGCGGCGGTACGTTCAAAGAGGCGTCATTCGTCGCTGACTACATCATCAACAAGCACTACGACGTCTACGGCGGTGTGAATTGGTCGGAGGTCACCAACGGTCTCGCCAACGGATTTGTCGGAACCACCGCCGACGGGACCAAGGGAGCCGAGAACCAGTCGACCGTCATGTGGGGCTTCCGCATAAGAATTTGAGACAGAAGAATTTGTGGCTGAACTCGAGAACTTGAGGCTCAACCCAAGGAGTACGTATGGCGATCGGCACGGCGGCGGCTGCATTACCGCAAGACAAGACGGGGACCGGCAACGATTGGCTGGTGATCGGCGCCTCGTCGCTCGGCACGGTGTTCGAGTGGTACGACTTTTACCTGTATGGGCTGCTCGCGAGCATCATCAGCGCGCAGTTCTTCTCCGGCGTCAACGAGACCACCGGTTTCATTTTCGCCCTCGCCGCGTTCGCGGCGGGCTTCGCGGTCCGGCCTTTCGGCGCGCTGGTGTTCGGGCGGCTCGGCGACCTGGTCGGGCGCAAGCACACGTTCCTGATCACCATGGGCATCATGGGCCTTGCCACCTTCGCGGTCGGCATCCTGCCGAGCTATGCCACGGCCGGTGTCGCGGCACCCGTGCTGTTGGTGGCCCTGCGTCTGTTGCAAGGCTTGGCGCTGGGGGGCGAGTACGGCGGGGCCGCGACCTACGTCGCCGAATATTCCGCGCCGGGTAAACGCGGGTTTTCCACCAGCTGGATCCAGACCACCGCAACCCTCGGCCTGTTCGCGGCGCTTCTGGTGGTGATCGGCACCCGCACCTACCTCGGTGAGGACGCCTTCAAGGCGTGGGGCTGGCGCATTCCGTTCCTGATTTCCATCGTGTTGCTGGCCGTGTCGCTCTGGATCCGCATGCAACTCTCCGAGAGCCCGGTATTCGTGAAAATGAAAAACCTGGGGACCACGTCGAAGGCACCGCTCAAGGAAGCCTTCGGCCAGTGGGGAAATCTCAAGATCGTGTTGATCGCCCTGCTTGGCGCCGTGATGGGCCAGGCCGTGGTGTGGTACACGGGGCAGTTTTATGCGCTGTTCTTCCTGGAGAGGATGCTGCGAGTCGACGGCGCCACCACCAACATCCTGATCGCCATCGCTCTCGCACTCGCGACCCCGGGATTCGTGTTCTTCGGCTGGCTGTCCGACAAGATCGGCCGCAAGCCCATCATCATGGCCGGTTGCCTGCTCGCCGTCTTGACCTACTTTCCGCTGTTCAAGGCGCTGACCCAATACGCCAATCCCGCGCTGTATGCGGCGCAGGCCTCGGCGCCGGTTTCTGTGTATGCCGATCCCACGGAGTGCTCGTTTCAGTTCGATCCCATCGGCAAGAATAAATTCGATTCGACCTCCTGCGACATCGCGAAGAGTTTCCTTGCGAAGGCAGGAGTCTCGTACAAGCGCATCGACGCCCCCAGCGGGTCCGTGGCTGAAATCCGCAGCGGCACCACCACGCTGACCGCGCCGGATCCGAAGACCGTGACCGGCAAGGACCGCAAGGAGGCCATCGCGAAGTTTCAAAAGAGTGCCAAGGACACCCTGGCCGCGGCCGGCTATCCGGACAAGGCGAACCCCGCCACGATCGACAAGCCCGCGGTAGTCTTGATTTTGTTCATCTTGGTGCTGTACGTCACCATGGTGTACGGTCCGATCGCCGCGCTGCTGGTGGAATTGTTTCCCGCGAGGATCCGCTACAGCGCCATGTCGCTCCCTTATCACATCGGCAATGGCTGGTTCGGCGGCTTCCTACCGACCACGGCATTCGCGATGGTGGCCGCGACCGGTGACATCTACTACGGGCTTTGGTATCCGATCGTCGTCGCGGGGGCGGCCTTGGTGCTAGGTATCTTCTTCCTGCCGGAGACGTTCAGGAGGAATGTCGACGCCTGAGGCGCCCGAGCCGCTTGAGGCAGTCGAGACGCTCGATGCGTCCCGTTTGATTGATGTCGCCGGCGGCTCCGGGTCGGCAGGCCGCCATCTGTAATAGCAGTCGACGCGCGTGCCGCCGTCGGCGGCGGCTTCGATTTTCAGCTGGGCGCCGGCGAGTTCGGCGCGGCTGCGCATGATATTGAGTCCGAGACCCGTGCCCCGCGTGCCGACCGGGGGAATTCCGCTGCCGTTATCCGTCACCGAGAGACGCAGGCGCCGGGGCGATTGGCGCAACTCGATCAGGATCTCGCTCGCCCCGGAGTGCTGGATGGCGTTGGTGAGTGCTTCCTGCGCGATACGGTAAAAATTGTCGGCCAACATCGGCTCGAGGTCGAGCGTGTCGGGGGCGATGACGCGGCACTGCACGTTGGTGCCCTGGGTTTCGCGCCAACGGCGGGCCAGCTCTTGAAGCGCCCGTGCAAGACCGCCCTGCTCACGGCTCGCCGGCGACACGCCGCGCGCCACGGTGCGCGTCGTCGCAATCGCCGTGGTGACATGAGCCAGGACTTCTTGCAGTTCCGTCACCAAACTCGGGGCATCTTTGAGCGCGCGGTTGCACAGCGATCGTACCAGGAGCGCGATGCCGGTCAGTTCCTGGCCGAGCCCATCGTGCAAATCCCGGCCGAAGCGCTGCTGCTCGCGATTCACCGCCGCCAGCAGATCGCGCTCGCGGCCTTGCCGTTCGGAGACATCCGCGGTCACGGAGGCAATCCCCGCGACGCGGTCGCCTTCCAGTATGGGCTGCGCCCAGGTGGTGAGCACACGGCCGTCCTCGAGCAGGATGGTGTGCATCTGCGGGCGGCGGTCATAGACCACCGCCTTGCGAAACTCCTCGATCCGAGCCGCTTCGATGGGCTCGGCGAACAGGTTCGCGACCTTGCAACCCAGGACCGCCGGGCCGCACAGGCAGTGCATCGGCCGATTCACGAACTCGATGACACCGTCGGCGTCGGTGAGCACCATCCAAATCGGCGCGGCGGCCGCCAGCGCTTCCAGTTTGCGCTGCGTCCGGCCCAGCGCAAGCTCGGCGCGCTTGCGCTCGTCGACGTCGACACACGCGCCGATCATGCGCTCCTCGCGCCCGTCCACCGGTGAGCGGACCACGTACGCGCGGTTGCGGATCCAGAGCCACTTGCCGCTCCGCGTACGCACGCGGTATTCCGTCTCGTAACGCTCGCGGCGCCCCGCCAGGTGCTCGTCGAACTCCCGGCGCGCGTGAAGCAGGTCGTCGGGATGCACCATCTCACGCCAGCGCTCGCCGTGACGCTCGCCGTCGCAGGGATCGATGTCGTGGAACTCGCACCAGCGATTGAGCCAGCGGTTACGGTCGTTCTTGACGTCCCACTCGTAGGCGCCCATGTCCGCGGTCCAATCGGCGGACTCGATCAACAGTTCCTCGGGCTGATTCGGCTGATTGCTGTCAGGCGGGGGAACGGGATCATCGCTTTCCGGCGGGGACATGGGCGAACGATAGAGCCCAGCGTGCTGCGGCGCAACCATTTGCATTCGAGCGGCGCGGCGATCAAACGGCACCGCGTTGCTGCCAAGCGAGTTCGGCCGCAGCCTACCGCTCCGCTGCGGCGACATGTTTCGCCACGGCGTCGGGCGATCGGGCAGGGTACAGCCCGCCGAGCTGCGAATCGACAGCGCTAAAAATGCGTCAGCGCGTCGATGAGTATCGACAAATCCTGCTCCGACGTCTCGCCGTGGGTCACGCAGATGCGCACCACGTCCTGTTCTTCGAAGCGCGCCAGCGATACCCAGGCGCGGCCCGATTTGAGCACGCGCTCGACCACCGTGCGCGGGTCGCCGAGCCTGGGCGGCGGCACCACGGTGAGAACGGCCAACGGCGAGTCGTTGACGACGGAGTAGCCGCGCGCCTCGATTCCTCGACGGATACGCGCGGTTTGCTCGACCGCCCGTTCGATGTGGGCGCCATGACCGGACCAGCCTGCCGCCGCCAGCGACAGAAACAGCCGCAGTCCCAGGAAGCGGCGCGACCATTGCGCCGAGTTCATGTACGGGTCAACGGACGATTCGTGCGAGGGCATGTAGCTCGCCGTGACCTGAAATACCGCCGACGGCGTGCTTGCATCGCGGACCAGGAACATACCGCAGCCCATCGTGGTCGCGAACCATTTGTGCGCGTCGATGGTGGCGGAGTCCGCACGCTCGAGACCGTCGAGCGCGCCGCGCAGTTTCTCCGACGCGATCATGGCACCGCCCCAGGCGGCATCGACGTGGTACCACAGGCCGTGACGCTGCGCGAGATCCGCACAGCCGCCAAGAGGGTCGATCATTCCAGCGTTGGTCGTGCCGGCGGACGCGACGATCAACACCGGAACGCAGCCGCTCGCCCGGTCCGCGGCGATGGCCGCGGCGAGTGCCGATATCGACATGCGGCCGGTGCCGTCGGTGGCGACCAAGCGCGCGGCCGACCGCCCGATTCCCGCCTGGTGAGCGATCTTGACCCAGCTACGGTGGCATTCCTTCGAGGTGTAGAACACCGGTGGCCCGGGAAAGGCGCGCGCGCCGTCGGTCGCAAACTCCGGATGCGCGCGGGTCAGCGCACACAGCAGCGCCGTGTAATTGGCCTCGGATCCGCCCGACGTGAAATGGCCCCCCGAGTGCAACGGGAAGCCGGCGCGCCGTCCCACCATGCGGATCACATGGGCCTCGAGCGCAACCGCCGCCGGCGACGTCGCGGAACTCGCCACCTGGGGATTGAACGAGCCGACGATCCGGTCGGCGCACTGCGCCGGGAAACTCGGGTTGGGGTTGAACAGGCCGAAATACCGCGGATGCGTCAAATGGACGATGCCGTGCTCCAGCACCGGGATGGACCAATCGAGCAGCGATTTCAAGGGTCGCGGCACCGCGAAATCGAAGCGGGCGAGCTCGTCCCGGAACGCATCCATTGCGAGCGTCGGCATCGCCGAACCCTGGACGATGCGTGCTTGCGCCCGCGCGAGCTCGCGGGTGAGGTAATCGTCGATCCGCTCGCGTTCCGCCACCGGCGGGAACAGGGCTTCGCAGGGCGGCGCGATTGGTCCGGCGGTGGTCGGGGGCGCCGAGATCGGCTCCGCGGGTGCCGACGCCGCCGAGGTCGGCGCGGCGCTCAAGCTTCCACCGCGGCGAACGCGCCCTCGAGCGCGTCGCACATAAGATCGATCTGCGATCGTTCGATGGTCAGCGCCGGCGACAGGATGATATTGGCGCCCGACAGGCGGATCATGGCGCCCCGCTTGTAGGTTTCGCGGTGCAGGCGCGCGAGCTCCGGCGCACCGCGCGGAAACGGGGTGCGTTTCGCCTTGTCGGCCACCACCTCAATCCCCGCCATCAGACCCACGCCGCGCACGTCGCCGACCAGTCGGAAGCGCTTGTGCATGTCGTGCAGCCGTGCGAGGAAATATTCCCCCTCGCGCGCCGCGCGTGCCGGAATGTTTTCGCGCTCGAGAATGTCGAGCGTGGCGATCGCCGCGGCCGCGGCGACGGGGTGGGCGCCATAGGTATAGCCATGGTTGATCGCGCCCAAGACCGGGTCGCTGGAGTTGAACGTCTCCAGCATCTTGGCGGACACAGCGGTCGCGCCGAGCGGGATGTAACCCGAGGAGATGCCCTTGGCGAGGCACCACATGTCGGCCTTCACCCCCCACAGTCGCGTGCCGAACCAGTGACCGGTGCGGCCGAATCCGGTGACCACTTCGTCGGCTATCAAGAGTACGCCGTACTTGTCGCACACCTGGCGCACCAGCGGCCAGTAATTGGCCGGCGGCACGATCACGCCGCCGGCTCCCTGAACCGGCTCGGCAATGAATGCCGCCACGGTGTCTGGTCCTTGGAAAACGATCTCGCGTTCCAGGAGATCGGCGCAGATCTGCGCCAATTTCTCCGGATCCTGCGTGTACGGATTGCGGTACACCCACGGTGTGTCGACGTGAAAACATCCCGGCAGCAAAGGCTCGTACGCTCGGCGGAAACCGGTGTTGCCGTTGACGCTCGCGCCGCCGAAATGTGTGCCGTGATAGCCCTGGCGCAGGGAAATATACTTGGTGCGGTCGCCCTGGCCGCGCAGCTTCCAATATTGGCGAGCGAGCTTCAACGCGCCCTCGACGGCATCCGAGCCGCCCGAACTGAAGTGGAAAGTGCCGACGCCGTCCTCGGCCATCAATTTGCCGAGGCGCTGCGACAACTCGATGGCGCGCGGGTGGGTCGCGCCGCGAAACGTGTTGTAGAACGGCAATTCGTCCAGCTGCTCGACCATCGCGTCGCGGATTTCCTTGCGCCCAAAGCCTAAGTTTGCGCACCACAGTCCGCCGACACCGTCGACCATGCGATGGCCGTCGACGTCCCAGACCCAGCTGCCGTCGCCGCGGGTGATGATGTCCGGGGGTGTGTCCCGCGCGGTTCCGGTGTGCCCCATGGGATGCACCAAATGGCGGGTGTTTTCCGCCTTGAGTTCAGCTGGCGAGAGTTTGTTCATAGACTCGTTCATAGACTAAGGATTGCTTCGGGTCGTGGAGCCGCGTCGCGGATTTTGGCCAAATCTTCTCCATTGCGAACCAGTTTTGCAAGGAACCCGCCCGCAACCCAGTGCTCAAGGGCCAACCGATTGATTGTATTTATTTTTACGGGCGGAAATTGGCGGAAGCCCGAGCCCGATTTCGCGGCGGCGGATGCTCATGCCGCGCGCCCGGATAAGGATTTCGCCGGACAACCACCAGCGGCCGGTTATCGGTGCCCGGCCCGCCGTTGTCGTAATAGCCGGAAGAGTAGCCCTGCCCATCGTCATACGATGAGGTATAGGGCAGGAGGGGGGACGCCTCCATGGTGTTGATCGCATTCAACTGCCGGATCGATGCACCCGGACCGCAAGGACTGCTCGAAAAAGTCCGTTGGCCGTTGCTGTTGCATTCCCATACTTGGCCGGCAGGCAGCCTGGGTGATTTCTCGGCGGCCGAGACGGCGGTCGATACCGGAGACGCAGCGCCGGCCGTCGCGGCCACAAACGAATCCGCCGGCGTGGGCTCGACAGCGGCCGTTGCAGTTGCGATGGGGGTTTGGGCTGGGGGCGCGGCAGGGGGAGGGAGTGCCGCCGTCGGTCGCGCGCTCGGATCCATCGGGGCGCCTAAACGTGCCGCAGTCGCCGTGTGGTTCGTACCCATGGCCCACGCGACCGCTGCGATTGCTGCGATCGCAGCGCAAAGCGCGCTCATGATCCACGGCAAGAGATCCCTGTCGCCATCCCTATCCATCCGCGCACTCATCCCGCCTCCAGCACGGGGGATTCGTGCCCGTGCGCCGGGGAAGTTGTCCTTGAGTGGTGGATGGGTGTTCGTAAAAATGGGCTTTCGCCGGTTGGGATCTCAAGCGCTTCCGACCCAGTATAGCGCCGCACGGAGACCCCGCGCGAACACGCGTACTCTGCGCTCACGCTGGCATGACATCCCGTGAAGTCTATTGTCAAATTCACGAGACTTTGGCCGCCTCGCCGTCGCTTCAATGCTCGCGCCGCCGGCCCAATGCTCGCGCCGCCGGCCCAATGCTCGCGCCGCCGGCCCAATGCTCCCGCCGCCGGCTCAATGCTCGCGCCGCCGGCTCAATGCTCCCGCCGTCGGCCCAATGCTCCCGCCGCCGGCTCAATGCTCCCGCCGCCGGCTCAATGCTCGCGCCGCCGGCTCAATGCTCCCGCGGTCGTTCCAATGCTCCCGCTGTAGCCCTACGCGTGTCCTCAGCGGGCATACGCCTGCCATCGCCCTACGCGCGCTGCAGGTGGCGTTCGACCAAATACTCCGCGACGGCGAGATCGGCAGCCGCCAGGCCGACGGACTTGAACACGGTTTTGGGGGCCGGCCGAAGCGCGGATTCCCCGGCGGCGAGCAGCGCGCTGAGGGGCGATATGGCATCCGGGCTCAGCACCCCGTGTGCGATAGGGTCGATCAAGTCACCGCTTTCTGTCAGGGCCGTCATCGTATCGACGACCACGCGGGCGCCGCGCAGGCACTGATCGTCGCCTTCGCGCATGTCCGGCCTGAAGCTGCCGACGAAATCCACATGCACGTCCGCTTTGAGCCAGCGGCCGCAAAGCAGCGGCAGCGTTGCGAGCGTGGCACAGCTGATGACGTCGGCCGAGCGCGCGGCGCTCTCCAAATCCGTTGCGACCCGCGCGGTCACCCCCTGGGCGCCGAGATCTCTCGTTACGGCTTCTGCTTTCCGCGCATCCCTGCCCCAAACCAGGACGGATCGGTAACGGCGTACCGCGAGATGACCCTGGATCAGGTATCGCGACAGCGCGCCCGTTCCGAGCATGAGCAGCACCTCGGGATGGCCGGGCGCCAGGAGGTCGGCGGCGAGCGCCGACACGGCCGCGGTGCGCATCAGCGTGAGCGCCCTGCCGTCGATCCAAGCGCGCGGCGCGCCACTCTCGCCGGACAGGAGCACGTAGGCGGCATTGACCGACGGTTCGCCGCGTTGCGGGTTGTCGGGAAACACCGTGACGATTTTTACTCCGAGCGCACCGCCGCGATGCCAGGAGGGCATCAGCAGCAAGGTGCGCGGGTTGGGACCCTCCGAGATATCGTAGTGGGCCCGCTCCGGACTCACGGGATCGGACGCGAACATGCGGCGCAGCGGCTCGATGAGTGCGCCGACGCTCGCCAGCTCGTGCACGGCCTCGAAGCCGATCTCGATCACGCGCACCCGCCGCAAGCCTGCCGGAAGCCGACGCTACTCGTCTGCAGCGAGACAAAAATAGCCGCCGTCACCCGATCACCATCGATTCGCGCAGCGGTCGGTTTTGCGCGAGGCGCGCCACGGACAGCTCCGATAAATCGAGCGTGATGTATCGTCCCTCGAGAATGAACTCCGCCAGCGCCCGGCCGACCACCGGGGCTTGCTGCATTCCGTGGCCCGAGAATCCATTCATGAACAGAAAATTAAAAATTTTAGGATGCGGGCCGAGCAGGGCATTGTGGTCGAAGTCGTTCATCTCGAAGTATCCGGCCCACGCCCGCTCGAGCCGGGCCTCTTCGAACGCCGGGATGCGGTGCGCGAGCGCCGGCCACAGGAAGGTTTCGAATGCCGCATAGTCCGGCTCGAGCGGCTCGTCGTCGGCCTCGACCGATGGCGCACATCCCGCGATGAATGTCGAACCCTCGGGACGGATCCAGAACCCGGTGGGATCGATCAGCAGCGGAAAATTCGGCAGCCTCGCCTTACAGGAAATGACGTAGACCGTGCGTCGCCGCGCAAACACGGGCAGATGCATATCCGTCATGGCGGCGAGCTGCCGCGCCCAAGGGCCCGCCGAGTTGACCACATGGCTGCAGCCGATCTTCGACCCATCGTTCAGGATCACCTCGGTGACGCGCTCCTGATCGACGCCGATCCCGCAAACCTCGGCAGTCAGGTAGCGCACGCCCTGCCGGCGCGCCTTGCGGGCGAAGGCCATCAACAGCGCATGACCGTCGAACCACCCTTCACCGCTCAAGCCGAGCGATCCTAAGCCCAAATCGGCGGCATTCAACCAGCCGAACCGGCGCTCGAGCGCGGTGCGATCCAGCAGCGTGACGTCGGCCCCGCAGTTTCTTTGCAAGACATGCGCCTCGCGCAGCCGCGCGGCACCTCCCGGGTCTGCGAGATATAAATAACCGGACTCGCGCAAGGCCAAGTCCGGCCTGTCGCCGTCGAGCTCGAGCTCGTCGGCCACGGCCCGCAAAAAGACGATGCTGGCCTGCGCGATCCGGATATTGACCGCACTCGAGAACTGCTGGCGGATGGATGCCGCGGAAAGCGTCGACGAGGCCCGTGAATAGGAGGGGTCGCGCTCGATGACCGTGACCGGACGTGCGGGATCGAGCCGCGTCAGCCAGTAGGCGAGGGCGGACCCCATCACACCGCCGCCGACGATCACGACCGGTTTCACGGGGTGCGCGCAGTCATGATCGCCATAATCATTTCCCCGTCCGTGTCAGTATTCCCTGTCTGTCCCAGTGTTCCCCCGCGATGTTGCAATCATAACCCAACCGGTTCCCGACAGCACTTGGATGTCAAGTAACATCCAAATTGTGACGTCCGAAGCCTCCTGTGCTATAAGCCCCGCATGGGACATTCCAGAGCCGGCAAGGCCCACACTCATGCGCGACTCGTGGCGGCGGCCGCGGCGCGCTTCAAGGAGCGCGGTATCCACGGCATCAGCGTCTCGGACCTGATGAAGGGCCTGAAGCTGACGCACGGCGGGTTCTACAAACATTTTGCGTCGCGCGCCGAGCTGGTGAGCGAGGCGCTCGATCTGGCGCTCGCCGAAAGCGGGCAATCGATGCGGGCGCGCTTGCCGGACGCAAACGGCGCGGGGACCGCGAAGTTCGGGGCAGGGGTCGCGAAGTTCGTCGATTTCTATCTCAGCGAGGCGCACCGCGACGGCCGCGCGGCGGGATGCGCCGTGGCGGCGCTGGCGGGCGAGGCGCCGCGCAACGGCGCGAAGGTGCAGGCGCAGTTTCGAAAACAGATCGAGCGCAACCTCGAGACCTTGAGCAAAGCCTTGGCGCAGCGGCGGCCGAATGCCGACGCGCGCGCGGGCGCGCTGTTGTTGCTGAGCGCACTGTATGGTGCGCTGATCATGGCGCGCGCCGTCGGCGACTCGCCGCTGTCGAAGGAGATCTTGCTGTCCGCTCGCAAGCGGCTCCGCACGTTCGAGCCGGGCAAGTCGAGCACAAGGGCGGCGAAGCAGCCGCGCCGGCGCGCCGGTTGATGAGATCCGCGAGCGGCGCGCACCCAAAGTTGCGCGCCGTGATAGATTGCCCCCCTTTTTACGCGGAGCATCGATGACTAATGTTCACCTGGTCGGCGGCGAGAAGGGCGGTGTCGGCAAATCGGTGGTGGCACGCCTGCTGGCGCAGTACCTGATCAATCACTCGATGCCCTTCATCGGCTTCGACTCCGACCGGACGCACGGCGCGCTGCTGCGTTTCTACGCGGGTTATGCATCGCAGATACTCGTGGACGACTACGAAAGCCTGGACGCCATCGTGGAAGCAGCCACGCAGAATCCCGAACGCAGAATCCTGGTCGATCTGGCTGCGCAAACCAATGCGGGATTGACGCAGTGGATGGACGATTCGCAGTTGCTGGAGGTGGCTGCGGAAATCGGGCTCAATATCCGTTACTGGCACGTGATGGATTCGGGCCGGGACTCGGTGGATCTGCTCAAGCGGCTGTTGGACCGGTATGGCGCGCGCTTGAACTACACGCTGGTATTGAACCAGATCCGCGGCGACGATTTCCGCATCTTGGATGCTTCGGGCGAAAAGGAGCGGGCGCTCGCCATGGGCGCAGGCATCGTGACCTTGAAGCGGCTGCATCAAGCGTCGATGAACAAGATCGATGCGGGCAGCCTGAGCTTCTGGGCGGTGGCGAACAAGAGCGAAGGTGATACCAGCGGTTTGACCTTTCTGGAGCGGCAGCGGGTCAAAGCATGGTTGGCGGACGCCTTCGCGGAAATCGCCAAGCCGGGTATTTGAGCGAACCCGGCACTTAATCGGATTTCAATCGAGGCGCTCTGCTCCCACACTGCTGCCACGCGACTCACCCGTTTTCAGAAGTCGCGCAACACAAGCAAGGAGCAGACATGAACAGTTTCACACTCACCGCGGTCGGCAATCTCGCGGCGGATCCCGAGCTCGCGGTCAAGGGCGACACCAGCTACACGCGGATCTGCCTGGTCGGCAACGACTACGCGGGCAGGGATGAGCACGGCAACGTGCGCGAAGTGGCGACCAGTCTCTGGCTGGTCGCCTTCGAGAGCCTCGGCGAGACGATCGCCAAGAACGCGCGCAAGGGCGATCAATTGATCCTGCAGGCGCAGATCCGCGCGAACAACTGGACCGACAAAGACGGAGAGAAGCGCTACGACCATTCGTTTGTGGTGCTGGGCTTCCGATTCGGTGCGCCGGGCAGGGCCAAGCGCGAGGAATTGGCGGCCCGGCGTGACGACAAAGAGAGAGCGCTCGAGACCGAAATCTAGCGCAATACGCGCGACCGATATCGCGCGCCCGCAGCAACAAGGAAAAGGAATTCCGCCGTGCACCGCCCCCGTTCCCTTCGTGTTGATCCGCTGCACGTCGCGCAGCGAGTGTTGCTGATTCTGCCGGCCATCGGCATGCCCGGTTTGGCGATCGCGCAAGCCTCGCCCTTCATGACCGGCGCGACCGCTTTGCAGACCAACCTGCTCGCCTGGCTGACGCCGGTCGCCATCATTCTCGTGATGGTGCTCGGGGCAATGGCCATGGCAAATCGAATGTCGTGGGGGTGGTGTATCGGCGCGATTTTGGGAATCGCGATCGGCTTTGGGGCGCCGCAGATCGTCTCCTGGGTCCGCGGCATGTTCGGCGTCTAGGAGCTGACGTGCGCGACGTCAATCCCGGGCTGATCGCCGATCCCCTGTTTGTGGGTGCCACGCGCCCGCCGATGCGCTGGGGTGTGACCTATTCGGCGCTGCTGTTCAACATGGTTTTCACGATGGAGATATTTCTTCTGACCAAGAACCTGCTGACGATGTTGCTCTGTGCACCGATCCACGGTGTGTGCGCCCTGCTGTGCGCCCGGGATGCGCGTTTCTTCGACCTCGTGCTGCTGTGGGCTCGTACCCGGCTGCCGGCGCTGTTTGCGAATCTACGCGTCTGGAAGGCGAGCAGCTACTGTCCGCTGTCGATCGACCTGCCGGACAACCGCGGGCGGCGTCCATGCTAGTGCACGAGCGAAGGGGCGCCCTGCGCCGGGAACTCAGCGCCGCGGACCGTATTCCCTACACCGCCCACGTTGCCGCCGATGTGGTGCGCACTGCGTTCGCGGATTACCTGCAAGTGTTCCGGCTGGCGGGCACCAGCTTTGAAAGCAACGATGACGAGGAACTCAACAATTGGCACGAGCGGCTGAATGTCCTGTGGCGCAATCTCGCGAGTCCCGAGGTCGCGCTCTGGACGCACGTCATCAGGCGACGTGCGGGCATCGGCTTGAATTCCGAGCCTGCGGCGGGGGCGGAACCCAGGTGCTCGAGCTTCGCCGAGGGTTTGCACACGCGGTACCGCCTGCGGCTGGCGAACGAGACCCTGATGCTCAATGAAATCTATCTGGCCGTGGTGTACCGGCCGGCCGCGGGCGCAGCCACCGGATGGATTTCGCGGCTGGTCGGCAAAGCGCAGCGCGACGCGCGGCGCCTGATGTTTTCCGACGCTCTCGATGCCTGCGAGAAGCTGGCGCAAACACTCAAGGCGTCGCTGGCGCGCTACGAGCCTGAACCGTTGGGTACTTATCTGTGCGGCAGGGTGTGGTGCTCGTCGCTGCTCGAATACTTAGGTTTGCTGCTCAACGGTGAATGGCAGCGTATGCCGCTGCCGGCCGGGCCGCTGCACCGGGCGCTCGCGACCAGCCGCCTGTTCTTCGGGATCGAGGCCATCGAATACCGCTCCCCGACGGCTACCCGGGTGGGCGCCATTCTCGGGATCAAGGAATATCCGACACCGAGCGTGGTCGGCATGTACAACCGGCTGCTATCCGCGCCGTTCCCATTCGTACTGACTCAATCCTTCGCATTCATCAGCAAGGCGGCGGGTCAGTCCCTGCTGCAGCGGCAGTTCAACCGCATGGCCAACGCCGGCGATTTCGCGCTCTCGCAGGCGGCGGAACTCAAGGAGGCGTTGGACGCCATCACCAGCAACGAATTCGTCATGGGCGATCATCATCTCTCGCTGCAGATCCTGGCGGACGCGGCCGAATCGGCCGCGTGCGCGGGCCGGCTGAAGGGGCTCAACGACCACGTCGCGCAGGCGCGCAGCGTGCTCGCCGATACCGGCATGTTGGTGGCGCGCGAGGATCTGGCGTTGGAGGCCGCCTTCTGGGCTCAGCTGCCCGGCAATTTTCCGCTGCGGCCGCGCAAGGCGCCCATCACCTCGCGCAACTTTGCGGCCATGGCACCGTTTCACAACTTCCCGAGCGGCCGGGCCACGGGCAATCATTGGGGAGATGCGCTGTGCCTGCTGGTCACCAGCGCGCGCTCACCCTACTACTTCTCGCTGCACGCCAGCGATCCCGCCGATCCCGAGGGCGGCAGCCGCAAAGACACCGGACACACGCTGATCTGCGGGCCGACGGGATCGGGCAAGACGGTGTTCATCGGGTTTCTGATCGCCGAACTGCACCGCCGCGGAGTGACTCAAGTCGTCTTCGACAAGGACCACGGCCTGGAGATTTTGGTCCGCGCCCTCGGCGGTGAATATCTTGCCTTGAAGAACGGCACGGCCACGGGATGCAACCCGTTGCAGTTGCCGGTCACCCCCGGCAATGTCGAATTCCTGAAGACCTGGCTGCGCGAGCTCGGCGCCGGCACGTCGCGCCGCGACAGCGCGGTGCGCGAGGCGGCCGATCTGGACCAGGCGCTGCGCGGCACGCTGGCCCTGGAGCCGGCCATGCGGCGCCTGTCGCGATTGGTGGAGTTTCTGGACCCGACCGATCCGGAAGGTTTGCATGCGAGGCTGGCGCGGTGGTGCGAATCCTGCCGGGGCGAGTACGCATGGGTTTTCGACAATCCGCGCGACACCATCGTTTCGAGATTGACGGACCGAGCGGTCATCGGTTTCGACGTCACCGAATTCCTGGATCATGCGCTGACGCGCTCGCCGGTTACGCTGTATCTGTTCCATCTGGTCCGCCAGCTGCTCGACGGGCGGGAACTGGTGTGCTGGATGGATGAGTTTTGGCGCTTGTTGGCGGACCCCGCGTTCGAGAGTTTCGCCAAGGACGGGCCGAAAACCTGGCGCAAGTTGAACGGCGTGATGTGTCTCGCGACGCAGAGCCCGAGCGATGTGCTGGACAGTCCGATCGCCCGCACCTTGGTGGAACAGACGCCCACCAAGGTGTTCTTCCCCAACGGTCAGGCCGATTTCCACGAGTACACCCAAGGTTTCGGGCTGACCGAGCGGGAATTCAAGCTCATCAAGGAGCAGCTGGAGCCGGGGTCACGAATGTTTCTGGTGAAGCAGTCGCATCAGAGCGTGGTGTGTCAGCTCGATCTCAAGGGCTTCGACGCCGAGCTCGCCGTCATTTCAGGGCGCAGCAGCGAGCTTGCCCGATTGCATCGAATCATGTCCGCCACCGGCCGGGACCCTGCCGCCTGGCTGCCCGAATTCATGGCCGGGAACGGCCGCTAGGAGAACCGCATGCGCATCAATCGCCGAGTGTTCTTGTTACTGACGGCCTCGATCGCCGCCGCGCCTGCCGCGCACGCGCAATGGGCCGTGGTCGATGCGCGAGCCATCGCGCAGCTCATCCAGCAGGTACAGACCCTGCAGCAGCAATTGAATACCGCCCGCGCCACATTGCAATCGAACCAACTGGCGCTGCAGGCGATCACAGGCGGGCGCGGCATGGAGCAGTTGCTGAGCGGCACGACGCGCAACTACCTGCCGGCGGATTGGACGCAGATCGCGAGCCTGGCGCAGGGACAACGGGTGGCGGGATACGCCGGACTTTCCCTGGCCGTGCAGCAGTCCGTCGCCGCGAATGCCGTGTTGACCCCGCAACGGTTGGCGACGCTGTCGCCTGCCGAGCAGCAGCAAATCCAGGCCGCTCGGCAATGGAACGCCCTGCAACAGGCGATTGCCCAGCAGGCGCTCGCCCACTTGAGCGCCCGCTTCGCGGCGCTGCAGGAACTGATCGCCGCCATCTCCAGCGCCAAGGATCAAAAGGCGATTCTCGATCTTCAGGCGCGGATCGGCGCAGAGCTCGCGATGCTGCAGAACGACCAGACCAAGCTGCAGACGCTGTTCCAGGCCGCCGAGGCGCAGGGTTCGGTCCTCAGGCAGCAGGCTCGAGAACTCGCGATCGCCGAGCACGGACAATTCGCCACGCGCTTCCAGCCAGTTCCGTAAGCGCGCGGTCACACGAGGATTCATCATGGGATTCTTCGCCACCTTCTGGGCCTGGCTGAACGGCCAACTCGCCGCGTACATCGGCGACAACACCGCGCGCGTGGCCGCAGCGCTCGAGCCGGCGCTCGTCACCCTGGCCACCGTCTACGTGATGGCGTGGGGCTACCTGCAGCTCACGGGCCAGATCCAGGAACCGGTGCTTGCCGGCGTGAAGCGCATCGTGTTGATGGCGGTGATTCTCGGCGCCGGACTGCAATTGTGGCTGTACAACACGGTGATCGTGGATACTTTTTATAACGCGCCCGCGCAACTCGCCGCCGCCGTCGTCGGCAGTACCGACCCCGTCGCCACCATCGATGCCATCTGGGAGCGCGGCGGCAGCGTCGCCGGATTCTTGTGGGACAAGAGTGTCCCAATTTTTTCCGATATCGGCTTCAAACTCGCCGGCGCCATCGTCTGGTGCCTGATGGGCCTGTTGTGCGTGTATGCGATGTTTCTGATTGCGCTGTCGAACATCGCGCTGGCGGTGTTGCTCGCGCTCGGTCCCTTGTTCATCGCGCTATGGCTCTTCGAAGCCACGCGGCGGCTGTGCGTGGCGTGGCTGGCCCAACTCACGAACTATGCGCTGATCACCGTGTTGACGGTGATGGTGGCGGCGCTGCTGCTGCAAGCGGTGCGCTCGTACGCCGTTCAAACCGCGGCGCTCGGCGCGGCGATGCTCACGGTCGATGCGCTGAACATGGCGCTGATTGCCGTGTTGGCGTTCCTGGTGTTGCGGCAGGTGATGCCGATCGCGTCCGGGCTGGCGGGTGGCGTCTCGCTCGATTCATTTGGGCTCGGGCGACGGATGGCTGGTGGATTGCGGGGATTGCGGGATCCCGCCAAGGTCGCGCTGAAGCCGATCGCGGGACTTGCCTTGCATGGCGCCCGGAGTGGTTGGAAGGCCGTGCGCTCCACCGGCGTTTCATTCCAGGATGTTCCCGCGAAGGATGTCCCCCGCGTTCTGGCGCTGGGATCGAGATGGCGGGATCGGCGCCGGTAATTTCCATTTCTCCATGTTGTGCCAAGGAAGGCATTGATGCGCTTCATTATCTGTTGGATTCCGCTGCTCTGCGCATGCTCCACGCCCGCCGTGCGCTGCGATGCGCAGCTGCAGCCGATCAATGCGCCGGCGGTCGGGGCGGCTGCCGGCGCGTCGCCCGCAGTCAAGCCGGCCGGCGCCGCGTCGGCCACTGCGCGGGTAGGCGCTGCCGCGCTTGCGGCGCCAGCCGCGCCTGCGGGGAGGGCGCATTGAGCGCCGCTTCCGCCATGGAAGAGTATTTTCGTGAGGCCGCATCGTGGGATGCCGACCGCGCTGCGCAGTTTCGCCGCAGTGCGCGCACCGCCTGGTGGGTCGCGGCGGCCGGCTGGCTGTGCGCGACGGCGAGCGCAGCGGCGCTCGCCATGCTCATGCCGCTGAAGCGCGTCGATCCGTTCGTGGTGCGCGTGGACAACAGCACGGGCATCGTCGACGTCGTGCCTGTCTATGCGGGGCAGGCGAGCGCCGAGGAGGCCGTCACCCGCTACTTCCTGACGCATTACCTCACCGTGTGCCAGCGCTTCAACTTCGCCACTGCGGAAAGCGACTACGAGGAATGCGGTGCGTTTCATTCCGCGCAGCGCAATCAGGCGTGGTACGCGGAATGGACTGCGACCAATCCGGCCTCTCCGCTCAACATGCACAAGGACGGCAGTACGGTGCGTGTACAGGTCAATGCCGTGAGCTTTTTCACCCGCTCCAGCGGTCTGACCGATCTCGCGCAGGTGCGCTACCTGAAGGCCGCGCGTCAAGGCGGGGGAGCCGAGGAATCGATCACGCACTGGGTGGCGACCGTTCAATACGCCTATACGCCGCCGTCGATGGATCCGAAGATCCGCCGCTGGAATCCGCTCGGCTTCAAGATCGTCGATTTCAAGACCGAGCCCGAGATCTTGGCCGACCCGCCGCCAGCACGGGACACGCACCGTGAACCGTAACCAGAATCATCGTGCGGTGCGGTGCCCTGCAGCGTTCATACTCATTGTCTGCGCGGCGCTGTGCTCCGCCACGGTGCTCGCGGAGTCGACCCCGGTGCGGGGCGCGTTCGACAGCCGTGTCCGAACGGCCGCCTACAACGCCGACGAGGTGTACAAACTGCGGGGTTTCGTCGGCTATCAAATCGATCTCGAGTTCGAGCCGGGCGAGATTTTCACAGGGTTGGGCGCAGGCGATCTGGACGCCGTGTCCTTCGTGGGCCAGGAGAATCACCTGTTTCTCAAGCCTAGGGCAGCCAGCGTGGCCACGAATCTGACCGTTCTCACCAGCAAGCGGCATTATCAAATCGACTACACGGCGCTGGCGCAAAAGCCGGCGGCGGACGATGCCGGCGTCATTTACGCGTTGCGATTCACGTATCCACCGTCCGCGGCGCAAGCCGCCGCCGATGCCGCGGTCAGGCGGGTCGACACGCAGTTGGACAACGCCTCGGACTCCCGGCCGCAAAACCTGGACTATTGGTATTGCGGCGAACCCAGTATCAAGCCGGTCGCGGTTTCCGACGATGGCGTGCACACGCGACTCAAGTTCGCCGCGAACGCCGAACTGCCGGCACTCTTTGTGCGCAATGAAGACGGCAGCGAATCGCTGCTGAACTTCAGCATGGAGTCGGGCGATGTCATCGTGCACCGCATCGCCAGGAGGTTCATTCTCAGGCGCGGCCGGCTTACCGGCTGCGTCGTCAACCGAGGTTTCGTCGGCGGGGGGACGCGCCTCGATTCGGGAACGGTGGCGCCCGACGTACAGCGGCGGATCCAGGGAGCGGTCAAATGAGCGGTCCCGATGCCTCCGAGGACGGAGTTCGCGGTGAGCGCAATGAGACCGCCGTAAATCGGACGGCCTCGGTGCAGTCTCGCATCGGGAGTGCGTTGGCGCTCGCCCTCATGAGCATTCTTGGGTTGGGGATGCTGACGTGGTACTACGCCCATGCCATCACGCGCCAGGCGCGGGCGCGCCAAAGCGCGCAAGCCGTTTCGGCCCGCCGCGCACAGGGCGAATCGCCGTTGCCGAGCCTCGGCCGGATCGATCCGCCAGCCACCCCTGCGCCGGCCGAATCGGCGCCGCCCCCGTTGAGTCCGGCCACACTGGCTGAAATTCCCCTCGACCCGGCGCCGGTCGTCCCCGTCGGTGCCGCGACGCCGCCCAAAACGGCGGCACAATTGACGCAGGAGCGGCAGTTGTCGGGCGCGGTCTACGCGGAGAACTCGCCTGCTGCCGCGAGTGTGCCTGCCAACGCCGCCGGTGTGCCTGCTGCGGCCGCGTCGAACGGAGCCCCGTCGCCGGCGGGAGCGGAAGCGGGCGAATTGACGACGCTGCTGCGTCCCCGTGTCAGCGCCGCGGTGCGCGCGCAATTATTGCCGGCGCAGCGGTTGTTGTTACCGAAAGGGGCATTCATCGACTGCACCCTGGAAACGGCGATCGATTCGACGCTGCCGGGGATGACCACCTGCGTCATGGCGACCGATACGTTCGGCGTGGACGGTCAGGTGGTGCTGCTGGAGCGCGGCACGAAGCTGATCGGCGAGACGCGGGGTCAGGTGCAGCAGGGATCGGCGCGGGTATTCGTGCTGTGGACGGAGGCGCGAACGCCGACCGGGGTGATCGTTCCCTTGGACTCGCCGGGTGCCGACGAGCTGGGGCGATCGGGCCTCCCCGGCGCGGTCGACAATCACTTCTGGCAGCGATTCGGCGCCGCGATACTGGTTTCCGTGATCGATGGCGCCGTCCAAGGCGCGGTGCAGTCGACTCGCGGCGGCAGCGGCACGGTGATCGTCGATCCCGCGGCGACGCAGGGTGTGATGACGGAAGTGCTCAAGGGAACCGTCAATATTCCGCCGACCGTCACGAAACGGCAGGGTGATCGCATCCAGGTATTGGTCGCCCGCGATCTGGATTTCAG
>Ga0116229_10004454_pt1 | contig 22953 bp, 18 predicted proteins | sample S1TSphgellanicum_3_FD_87313 | JGI IMG/M metagenome (GOLD analysis project Ga0116229, IMG submission 87313) | Host-associated microbial communities from peat moss isolated from Minnesota, USA - S1T2_Fc - Sphagnum magellanicum MG | ecosystem: Host-associated > Plants > Peat moss > Unclassified...
ATAGCCAGTCCACCTACCTCACAAATTTGAGAAACGAAAACCCGGATGTGCATTGTGGATACAACCCCAAAATTGGGGGAAATTTCTTTGAAAAAAAATTGTGGTCATCTTTTGTTGGAATCGACACAAGAATCGAACATTCGAATTAGCTTTGTTTTTTTTTGGTTAGATCTGGAACCGAGCTCACATCTTTTTGTTTGAAGTGGCACAAAAATCGAACATTGAATTAGTCTTTTGCTAGTCTTTTTGTTTGAACTGGCACAAAAATTGAACATTGGAATTAGTCTTTTGCTAGATCGAAACCCAAAACTGAACCATGCAAAAACATTTTTGAAAAAAAGGAACAAGTTCTTTAAGTAGAGAACTATTTTTTATTATAAAAAAAAAACCAACAATTAGGCTCAGCTTCAGAATTAAATGAATTTTTTATTAGTTGTTGAACTCCATACTTATATAAACCTCAATTTTAATTTAATATAAAACTTTTTATTTATACAATATTTAACATAGGGGAGCGTGTAATGTTCTACATGGAATGTGACTCAATTTTCAACCGGGCCAAAGGGATCTTGAATTTGAAAATTTGTGTGAGAATCGAAACTACGTGGTTTTTTAATTAGAAGAACCAAGCACAAAACTGTATTTGAAGAACCTCCATTTTAATTTGTTTCAAGAATCAAAATAGGAACCAAAGGTTCTCTTTAAAAACAGGAACTGCACATCACTAGTATGAACTCCAATTTTTGTTAGAGGAAACCCACAACGGGGAATGGGGCACAAAGGCCAGCCCTTCACAAATTAATCAACTCAAGAAAGTATAAGGGAGGGATTAAGCCCAATTGAAGGTGTTGGCCTTCCTTTCTTTGGCGAAGATGTTTCAATAACACCAAACAAATTTAAAGTTCTCCTAAACTTATTTGCTTACTAGCATTTCTGATCAAGTGGGGCCTTGAATTCCACCAAAGGCAGTCGATGAAAAGTTTAGGATTGTCTTCACCAAGTCCCAACCTTTGTATGAAATTGAGACGAGCTAATTGTCCTAGATTTGCACTTATACTAGTGAGGTTGCATCTTTTGCATCTTTTGTCTAAATACCAAAAGAAAGGAGCATTTGGCAAAAAAGACCACACTCTCTCAAGTCCCATAAAAGGCTTTCCACACAACCCAATTTGAAAAACCATACTAACTCATCATATTTGACGGTATAGAATCTCTCAAACTTTCTAGAACCTCTAGTGTTTCTATATTTAAGGTAGGTCACAAAAAATTTAGAAATACGATCTACCTAAGAAGGGGGAAGACAATAACCTTTTTCACATTGACACACCCAATCCCCAACGACAAAAGCATGAGAAAAAGATTCTTGGATCCCAAGGAATGGGAAAGGTCAGCATACTATGGGCAACAAGGTTACAAGGAACATGATGAACATTCAACGGATCAATAGTTTTTCCAACAGCTGCCCTCAAAATCCCACAAATCTTTGTTTTTTTGCATAACATGCCTTAGAGATAGCCTTCCTTTGTTTGCAACCCTTATGCCCTAAGGCGGGTTTTGATCATTACAAATTAAAGGATTACCAAATTGAGGGTACTGCAAAATATCATTGCCCTTCCTTTGTTTGCAACCCTTATGCCCGGAGGTAGGTTTTGACCACTAGAAATTAAAGGATTACCAAATAGAGGGTAACACAAAATATCATCAAATCTAATAGGTTCACATCTAATGAGACCACTCTTGACTTTTGCCCAGGCCCCTAAGAGAGATCTCCAAAAAGGAAAGGGGGCCTTAAGAGATTTGTGGGCAACAAAGATCCAATTTATATCAGCTTGCATGGATTTCCAAATGCTTCCTAAGAAGTTGAGCTCCTATGTTGAACTAGGTATTTCCATGGCTCCCCTCCTACAAAGAGGCCTCTTACCAACATTTTAGCAAGCAATGCCTCTTTGGATGGATGGTGCATTGATGGGATTTTTTTCTCTGTCCCTGTGGTGAGTTTACCAAGGTGGGTGGTAGGTTGACATTTTGGGTCTGTCGTACAGAATCATTGTGGGAACACCTTCTGAGCAGGTATAGAGGTCAGAAAATCAAAAGTTGGCTGAATGGATAAGGTTATAGGTTAGTGTGTAAGTTTTTTATCGGCCCAAGCTGATGGATGGCATGTGTAGATTTTAGGAGCCGCCATTCAATTGATGGGTTTTTTTTCAAAAGGATTTTTTACCGATGAAGAGGCGAAGATTCCACCTTTTTTCAAAGAAGGCCTTCTTTAAGGGATTGGGATAGGTGATTTTTTTTGGGATGGGGACTAACCTAAAGGGTTGTTTCTTCGGTGGCATGGGAGTGAGAAGTTTGGTTATTTTTTAAAACATGAAGGTCGGATTTTTTTAATGTTCCAAGGAATTATTCTTTTGGTGGTGTGGGTGGGGTGTTTGGAGAAAGCACATAGGTAGGTTTTTTTTGTTTGTTTTTTGAATTTTTGGGGTGATATGGTGATTTAATGAAGATTTTTTTGCAAGAAATTATTTTATAAAAATTAATATCTTTTTTTGGGGAATGGAAAAAATTCAACACAAAAATTTTATTTTAAAAAACTTAATTGAAAGAACAAAAAGCAATTTTTTTAAAAATTGAACATTTAATACATTTAACCAAAAAAAGAAAAAAAAATCAATTTTGATTTTTTTGTGTGTTTAAATTTTTTATGTACATGATAAAAAAGTTAATGTTTAACAAATAATCATAATATATTTGAGTGAAATGAAAATAATGGTTAAATAGTGAAAAAAAATTCAAGGTTTATGTATTAATATTTTTCAAATATAAGTTGAAATATTTAAAGTTTGGATGTAAACATGAAGTGCATAATTCAAATTCATAAGATGCCATGGAATTTGATATCCATGGTTATTGATAAATATTTACCATAGTCAAAGTTACTAAAAGTCAATAATTAAAATTTATAAGATGTCAAGGGCATTAATGTCTTGTTCATTATTAAACCATAATTTAGTCACCAAACCATGGATATGATCATTTATTGTTAAGTTGAAATCAATCATAATCAAAAAAATTTAAAGTTAGTATAAAATAGAAAAAAGTTTAGGGTTAGGTTTAGGGTTTAAATTAAGTTTTTTATCCCATATAAAAATTACATTATATGTTTGTTGTTTTTTTTTTTTCCACAACAAAAATAGTGTGGTTAATTTAAGCTTTCACCATTTGTTGATTATAATCTTGTTTCATTTACAAGTTTATGTTTCTACAAGTGTATGTTTTGCCATGTGCTTTTGCAACTTTTAGTTAAGTGTTACTTCATTTATTTGTTGTCAAATTCATTTTGGTAAGTTTTTCTTTCCTTTTTTACACAATGGATGTTGTTCTAATGAAGGAAGTTAAATTAGTTATTGCGATGGATGATTTGGATTTTAAAATTAAAGATGTTACATTTGAGGCAAAAGTGCTCAATAGGTATGGCACCTTTGATCAAATTGCAAATAGGAGCATGGAAGATCCAAGCTATGCATATTTGCATTATGATTTGTTGCACAAGGCAACTTTGACCACAATCACTTTGAGGGTGAAATCACATCATATAGAATTGCATGAATAGCATTTGCACAAATGCATGTTTGTGAAAGTGGAAAATTTTGGCATTGAATCAAAGTTTTGAAAAGGTTTTGAGAAGGGTGACATGCATGTTATCATCATAATTGAATCGACAACCATTGTGTCATCAATTCCCGCATTCCAAATAAAGTTGATTCCCATGTTTTTTTCACATGGATTCCATTAAAGAATTTAGAAATTCTATTCACAGTTGGAGGTCTACTACCATTATTATCATTGTCATTGGTGTAAATGGAATAGGGGACAACAAAGGTGAAAAACCATTGTTGATTGCAGATGGAAAAGGTGAATTTGCCTAAGACATTTTTACTCTTGATAACAATTTTAAAACAAAATGTGAACAACATCTTGAGGTGTGTAATGGAGGCCATTGTGCAATGGTTTTAATCAAGAATGTGACAACAACAATAACAAAAGGAGATCGATATTTGAAAGCACAACATTACAAAATTTTAATAAAGGTTGTTAACAAAGTTATTCGAACTCACCTACTATAGTTCCATAACAAATTATTAAGTGTTCAATTTGCATTCAAAGAGGTAAATTCCTTTCCTTTCCTTTGCATCATTTAATTTTTTTTCAAATTTACACATAAAACATCAAATAAAACTTAATGTTCATTTCATGATCAATTATATTTAAAAAGATAATGAAAATTAAAAAATAATATAATGAAAAATAAAAAATTTAAATGTTTTCTTGAACATCAAAGAAAATTAGGTGTTTACTTAATTTTCTGAAATGGTCCATCAAGTGGTCCTTAGCAATCCAAGATGGAAAACACCTAGTGGCCACTAGGTTGTCCTTTGCAGTTCCACCTGGTGGGAAACCTAGTGGCAACCAAATTGTTCCATGTTGAATTACGAAGGACAACTTGGTGGCCACTAGGTCTCCAAATGAAAAAAAAAACTTTTCACTTGGAAACTTGATGGGCATAGATCATTCGACACTAGACTACGAAGGACAACCTAATGGCCACCATGTCTCCAAATGGGGAAAAAAAAACCTTTCACATGGAGACCTAATGGCCACCAAGTCTCCAAATGGGGGAAAAAAAACCTTTCACATGGAGACGTAATGGCCACCAAGTTTCCAAGCGAAAAAAAAATGCAACTTAAGCTCAAACTTTTCTTTCCCCCACCTAGGTAGTAGTGAAATTTCCAGTGCCCAACCCAATTCTCTTCTTCTTAAGGAGATTCCTTTCTTTGAATAGAAAACTTGAATCTAATGAAAAGAAAAACACCATTTGATTTTTTCCTCCTTAAAGAGGGGAGAATCAAGTAATCACATAATTTTCTCTACTAAAATGGCCTATAGAAAATAAAACTACATGGAGATTATTTTTCTTTATTAGAATTTTCTAAAGAACAAAAATCCATGTTCTATTACATACTAGACATAGAATGCAATATATCTATTAAAAGTGAAAAAATAGTCTTTATATAGTTGAGTGGAATTTTTTTTGGGGTAAAGAATATGGGGTAAAAAGTTTAAAGTGTGTTTGTACAAAGAACATATTGTAATTTGAATATGGTAAGTAAACAAATATATGAAAAACCTTTGTAAATAAAGTTTAATAACTTTCTCCACATTGGTCAATAGCCTTTAAAAATTGAAAAGATTTTGTAACCCCTTTCTTGGTACATCTAAAGTTATAAAAATCATTGGAATTGGTTTTTAAATGAGTAAGATATGGCTTGTGTAATTATTGCCATAGATTTGTTAAAGGATTTAATAACATCATTAAATATTTAACTAAGTTGATGTTGATTGATCAAGAATATGTTTGGGGTGAAGAGTAGGAATAAGCATTTCAGGAGTTGATGGTCTAAATTTCTTCAACCCCCATCTTGAAGCGACCCATTCAAGGATGTCCTTTATAGTTACATATTGATTAGAGTACCTTAAGGTTAGGAACCGTGCTTACCCAACTAGATGATGATGGTTGGGAGTTTGTGCTAATGTATGCTAATCAATTCAACAACAAGACAAAAGCCAAGTATAACTCATATGAGAGGGAGTGCCTTGTTGTTGTTTGGGCATTTTTTTCTTTCATGTGTTATTTGTATGGTAGTCCATTTACTTTGGTTATCGATCACTAGCCCTTAAAGTTTTTGATGGAATCAGATCAACTCATAAATAAGTTGGTTAAGTGGGCATCTATCTTATAAAAGTACAATCTTGATATTGTTCACAGGGCTTATAGGGTTAATCAGGATGCCGATGGGTTGAGTCAAAACCCAAATTCTAGTGAAGAGGATATCACAAGTGTTAGGTGGCATGGGGAGGTGGATTTGGAAGCTATGCCAAAATGGCATGCTTATGCACACATGTGTATTTTGTTGGGGTGTTTTGGGGATGTACCTTAGGGCAACATAGGTGGTGGGAATTCCCAAATTAATGATGATGAATTAGAAAGCAATATTGTCCTAGACATCCATCTAGATTTACCAATTATGGAAAATTTATAGTAGGTGAGGTTTCAGTGGGAATAACACCCCACGAACGGGATCAAGTTGTCCATAAAATGAAAAAATTGCAATGGGAAGATAATTCCTTATTACATGTGTGGATATATGGGTGAGTATGGATAGTACTACACCCATAGTAAAGTGAGGGTTTTGTATGACATGCTCATGAGAAGTTGAATCATGTTGGGGTCCAACAGACCTACAGTTTGCTCCAAGCATAATATTGGTGGTGTGGGATGCAACTACTTGGTTCAACAATTTGTTTCTCAGTGTGTGGTGTGTGATCGAGTATGGGAATCATTTAACACACCAACACCCCAACTATAGCCTTTACTAATTATGGGGTTGGGTTATCAATGGAGTTTGGATTTTGTTGACCCATTGAGTTTGACATTGCAACATAACTATTATGTTTTGGTTATGATGGAGCACTTCTCCAAGTGGTTGGAATTGATCCCCTTGCCAAATTGTAGCAATGAGGGAGTTGCATATGCATTTTTGGACAAAGTGTTCAACAAGTTTGGTGCTCTAGTTAAGGTTCTCACTGACCAAGGTATGGAATTCTAAGGGAATTTTTAGGATTTGTGTGAGAAGGCCAAATGGTAGGTCATCAAACTAGTTTACGATATCATCCTGAAGCAAATGGGTTGGTTGAACAAATGGTGCAGACGATGAAACGAAGATTGCGAAAATATGGCCTTTAAAAAGGCTACATTTGAGACTGGGACTTGTTGTTACCATGGTTGGCCATGGGATATAGGTTCAATTGAGAGGCTTCATTGGCATAATTTTCACCATACATTTTATTATTTGGTTAAGATCCCAAGCTATTAATTTCCATTCGATGCAATGCTATGACTGTGATTAGTTTCGATGACCTTTTAATGTGGGTTTAGGCATGTGAATAGTGGGCTATTTTGTTCAAGAGGGTGATGCTTATGGCTATGGAGAATCTAACAATTGTTCAGTATCGAAATACTTTTCGATATGCCATGATTCATGAAGGAAGTTATTGACCGTGGGTCCATAGGTTCGAGCAAGGGGATTACGTTTACTTGCAGTAGACAACAGCCACAACATTAGATGTCACTACAGGTCATGTGATTTTGCATGTTCAAACGGTTTTACCTTTCGGAGTATTATTGTTGGAGGGACGAGATGGTTAAACATGGAAAGACCATGTGCATAATTGTGCACCATGTCATCTTTCCAATGTGGATGGATAGATTGACCCACCTATGATCATTATACATGTTTGTTTACAATGTATATTGTGTGGGTAGTCCATAGGAGCTACCACAATGTTGGTTTGTGCCCAATGTTCAAAAGTATGGCACATGGCATGTTTGACATTACCCTTGGACAAGGTATTAGTTGGCAAATGGTTTTGCCCTAGGTGCACCTAGTAAACATGGTTCCCATAGTTACATAATAGGATTAGTCTAAGATTTTTCCCTAGGATGTTTCACCTTTGGTTGAGGATTTGAAGGATTCCATATAGGCAACTAACGATGGGGCTCACATTTGCACTTGGCCTAATGATCATTTTACCTTAGAACTAAAGGATTCACCCTAGTGGATTACTAATAGTAGTTTATAATGTTATTTGGCTTCAAGGGGCTTCAACCCCATATAGGGGGGTGGTTTGGATGTGGTGTACCAATTAAGGTATTTTATGTTATGTGTTGTGAATATGGTGAGAATAATGGTTGTAGGTCTTGACCTTGGAGCACGCTATAGCTGTCAGGATTTTTATTGTAGTTATAAATTTTTATCTTAGTTATTATAGGTAATTTGGGGTAAATAAATTTGGAACCAATTCTAGTGTGAACAAGATTCTAGTTTTTTGGTGTTCAGGATAAGTGGATAGTGTCCATTAGAATTTAATTTTTTGAATGTGAAAGCACATCATAAATATACTATGTTTTGTTATGTTTATGTAATCTTATTATGCAAGGAATTTGTTGAATTTTTTTTGGTACTTGGATTCTTATGTTTTGTAGGTGAATAGAACTTTGGTTTGGATGTGGTGTACTAGTTAAGGTTTTATGTTATGTTTTGTGAGTATGGTGATAGGGATAGTTATAAGGGTCAACCTTGGAGCGCATGACAAGCTCCTTGCTTAAGGGGACGCATATTTACACCATGTAACAAACACAATGAAAATATGCAATATTGCAAAATCTAGATATGTAATTTAAAAATATATATGGACTAAAACAAAATAAGGGAAAAGGCTTAATAAACCCAACACACACAATCACCTTTTTCAAGTTTTGAGATCATCCAAATGGTGGATTCCCAATAATAGAACCCTTAACACATTCTTGAACCATATTTGTTGGGGACAATCATTAAAGAAGAAAAATCCAATGGGGAAACAATGTCATGTTCAAAACACCATCCATCCACTGTGATGCATTCATTGCTTTTGGTTTGACATTGCCCCAAACATTGACCTATAGTTGAAAAGTTTATGACACATCAAAGGAGACGCATGACAAAAAATATAAACTTCATAAATACAAAGTGAGTAATTGAATAGAAATTTTGACAAAGATCATGATAATTGCATCAAGATTGAAACATAAATTCACTAGATCCTTTTAGATTGTTAAAAATATTAAAATATCATGGAAAAAATCAATTAATTGAAGCAAGGATTTGAAAGTTGTTGGAAAATAACAATAGTTGAGGGAAGAACAATAGAAATTTGATTAGCTATAGAACGGTCAAAAAAATAATTAAAATAATCCAATCCATTGAATCATAATTGGAAATAAAGATAAAATATTTAAAATGAGAGGACATGTATGATTTTCATATTATGAAGAAGGCATATAACAACAACAAATAAAAATACAAAACATAGGACAAACCACAACCATGACAGAAATAACGAATACATGATATAACAAAAGAACAATAGACATGCATGAACACCCCATTGAGAACTATAACTTTTCACATTATCCATGGGCTTTTTTATTGCAACACTAAACTATTTTACATTTTGAACAACAACAAAAGTAAGTAAGAAAGTGCCTTTATTAGAATACTAAACAAACAATAAGGATAGTTCACAACACAAATAAAGGATGTGAAGTCTTCTTGAGGAAGCCAACGCAAATGACATGGTTGGAAGATATCACACAACTCGCATTATTTTTCCATTCACTTGAAAGTAATAGATTTTAGCCCTTCAACTTACTTTTGCATTTGTTGAAATTTAAAGGTTAATGAAACTTTGGAAATGTTAGATGAATTAGGGTTTTGTTAATTTTAAAGTGACCAAAGTTGAAAGAGGAAATATATTTTATTGATTTGAAAAAAGAAAGTAATTAAAAGGGAAAAAACGTTCATTACTATCAAGGAAAGGGTGATTAAAAAGGGTGAAATAAAATGTCCACCCCCCAAGTCATATGTGTAGGTGATATTAAAAGATTGTTTGATACCACTTCCCATTAAACATTAATGAATATGATGTTTAGAATGAATTTATCAAAAATAACCAATTTCACAACTTAAACATTGATAAAAATAATGTAAACTTGTCAATTTTGATGGTTATTTCATTTTCAATATTTAATTGAATATGTTCATAAATTTGATTAAAAGGTGTGCAATAAAATATCACATGAAAGTTTTAAGTTGAAATTTAACTGTTTTAAGTTTTTATGTTTGATTGAATAAGTGTAATATGATTAATTTAAATTTATTATACTACTTTTAATTTTGATTTAAAATATTATTAAATTGAAAAATAATTTAAAATTATAAAAATGTCAATGATTTAGTTTTATAATTATAAGTATATTGGAATTTCATATTAGTTTATTTGTAATTTTGATTTTCAATACAAACCTTGAAAGTTGTTGTCATGTTAAATTTAGCGTTACCACTTGTTGGAATCATGAACATTATGAAAATTAATCAATGCCAAATCCATTGAGGAATGTGGGATATAGAGTGTGGTTTAATGGTTTAAAATACATCAAGATTTGTTTTTGCAAAAAATTTCATTGTTGAAAAATGGTTTTGGAAAGGGAATAATCTATCATAAGATTTTTTTTTTAAAAAAATAATTTGCTAAAAAAAGTTGTTTTGGGTTAGTATAATTATTTGATTTTTATTTTTTGTTACTATATAAGTAGCCGAACTATAAAAAGGATTAATTTTTTTTATTGAACTTAGAAAGATGTTTCCATTTATTGCTAAATTATTTTTGAGATGTTCATCGGTCACACTACAATAGAAAATTGAAAAAAGAATAATGACTATGACATGTTCTTTTGATATGAAACAAAATGTTGGAATTTGAGGCATTGAAGACAATTTGCAATCATGATGTGTAGGTGAAGAATTTTAATTATAATTTAATATTCATTTTTCAAAAATAAATAAATAATATATTATTTAGTATGCCATCAAACCTAAAAATGTAGTTGTTGAATGAAAATATGAAACACAAATGGATTTGAGTGTGAATCTTGCATTTAAAAATAATGACATGCACAAAGGAATTTCAAAGTTTTCGAAACCTTGGTGTGATACATAAAGATAGAAAGTTGAAAGACATGTAATTTATGGTCAACATGCAATTAATTTAGCCAAAATATTAAATCTTAAAGTAATGTAAGATTAAAAATCAAAAGCCAAACTTTGAACATGTTTCAACTACATAAAACATGGAAAAAATTAAGTTAATATTTATAAAAATTCGTGATTAATTTGCATGGTTTTTAAAGTCTTGCCCATATCAGTGTGCACCCAATTTGCAAGCATTGGTGTTTTGCTCGCAAATTATATTTTCTTTTTCACTTAAATTTAAATTATTGCAATTAAATGCTTGGGAGGATGAATGACTTGTTATTGTATGAGCTTTCCAAATAAGAAAAAAAGAAAGAAAATAAGGGAAATTATTTGGAAAGTTTTATGGTAACAAGTCATTCATCCTTCCATGCATTTAATTCCAATAATGACACGCGTTTTGATAAAGTTGTAACCCCTACAACATATTCATGAGATGTGGAAAATACACATGATTTAATGGTTTCATAATATTTTCAAGGTTGTTTAAAGACATTTGATTAATGCAACCCAAAGGAAGAACTTGAACACATGTTTGTGGAATAATTAACATATTTTGAATATTTCATGTTAAGAATAAAATATTCTTCAATAAACATTATATATTTTCCATTACAAAATTTTGTTCTATGAAAAAAAACTAAAAATTACAAAATTTTCACAAAAAATATAATTAGTGTTATAGATGCCAAGGAACTATAATAATAAATAAAATGTAAATATAAAAATGACATCTATGTATAATAAATTATGTAATAAACAAGATGGATTGGTTTCTACTAGTAGGTCATATTTGCATAAGGGAGAAAGATCGCCAAATGTGTTTAATAAAACATACACATAATTTGATAAAGTTGTGCTTGGTTTATGGCAACATTTTCATGTTCTACCCTTTTCTACAATTTTATAACAATTTTAAGGGTTTCCATAAGTTGCAAGGATATTTTAACTTCATATAATAGGAAATCAATAATTTTTATATTGTAAGTTTATTAGGATTTATCATCAAGCAATGACATTTCTAATGAGGAAAATGTTGGTCATTTGTCCATATAGTTAATAATGTTCCAAATTGAATTTGTAGTTAATAAAAATCTTTAAGAAACCTAATGAAAATATCACAAATTTAATCCATCATGAATACATAAAAGGATCAACTTTATTCAATAGAGGATTCATCCAAAGCTCTAAGTTTTATATATTTATTATAGGGCATTTTAGAATGCCAAACTTACCATTATTTCAATAGATTGTTACTAGCCATTGTTTTTGTCACAAGACACACACAAAGTTATTTTAGTTTATTTATTTATATTACGTATGGAACTTTGTAACAATGATCAAAGGACAATTTGGATGTATAATTTTTTGTGAACATTCATGAATCCTTATGAAACAATAGAATCCCTAATGTGAATTTCAAAAATAATATTATTTGCAAATATATATTTTCAATCATTATTTTATTAGGTTTCTTATGTATTAAATTGCATCTTAAAGTTGTTTTATCTTTTGTTTCATCTTGTTTAAATAATTTGACAAATATGTAGATTTTAAGTGTTTAGTTCTTTTTTCCTCTTTTGAAAGAAAATACCCATGTCATTTAAAACAAGTTTGTAGAGGTACAAATAGTTAGTTATCATATGGCTTATATTATATAATAATGACGTGGTACATGAATCTTAATCAAATTATCAAAACACATATCCAAACAAGCTTTTAGCCAAAAAAAAACACATAGGAAAAACATTGAAGAGAATATTACACTTTTTCCTTTTCCGGTTCACTAAATATTTCAATCGTTTCTTTTCACATAGTGCAGACATAATGAACTGAACATCATTTGTTATGTAGCACCTTGGTCCTTAAATGAGTGCAAACCACAATGAAGGAAAGAAAATGTGTCCATGCTTAAACATAGAAAATTCATGACAAAAAATGTTCCATCAAAATCACAATTTGTGTGAAAATCACAATTGTACTCAATTTTAATATCTTAATTCTATGGTTAACTTTTTTCTTTTTTTTTTGGTTCAAGACACATAATTTTCATTAGATTATTACCAAATTCATAATTCATTTTCACATTTGCCCCCTCTTGTCTTTTGTGCATATAATTCTCACATAACATTTACAATATAATTACAAAAAATTGCACAAATTCATACAATTTATGATTTATGACACAAAAAAGAAGTAAGTAGGAGAATGACATTTGCATAGTATCCATATGACTCCATCATGGTTGTTTCCGCATGTTAAATACAAAAACATTTTTCTATTCTCACCTTTTGCATTGACATTTGTTCTTTTGTTAACAATCTTTTGAATAACGTCAACATATCCGCATGAAGCTTAATTAAACAACACATGTTCATATGTCAATGATATGTCATGTTGAAATAAATAATTTTATGCCAAAGGGTAATAATGATATGATATAATGTGTAACATGTAACAAATCCTCCTTATTTGCATTAAGACAAGGAAAAAAAAATCTTTCCAAATGTTCTTGAAATGTGAAACATTAATTGATGCTATATGAAGTTGGAACATGAAAGGACAAAAAAATTACAAAAGAGTGTGTTCCACTCCATTCAATAGAAATGTCAAGTGGTTGATGTCCAAAATTGTTGTAGTGATGTCCATTAATGGACCCTATACTTGGTGAACACATAAATCAAATTCAATTATTATCACCATCATCGAGAGTTTGTTTCATGTCCATAATTCCAAGCTTTCACATAGATGTTTTAAACAATCACATGTTTAGTGATATGCATAGGTTGTTATACCAATGTTTTGACCAAAAACAATGAGGATGGCACAATAGATTACATAGTTTGATAACTATCACATTATTATAATTTTAACTAGTGTAAAATATGCATTATTATCTGCCAATGTTGAATTCCTTAACCATGCTTTGAATTTTATTAACTATGTATGGTTCATTCTCAATTTCTTGGAGTATTGCAAGTTCAAAGAAGTGCATGGTAAGGCATACATCGGGGTCCAATGGTTTCATTCATAGATCATTGAACCTACCCACCAACCCATAAACCAATGAACCAACATGTTTTGAAACAACATTCCATGGATTTCAATTAACATTGATAACTTTGTTTTGACAACTTCACTTTTATACCATGATTTGCTTATATACAATATCCTAAAGGCATGATCATATATGGTGCATAAATTGGCATAAACCAATAACTTGTAGATCTATGCCTTTACATTTGTAAAACATTCAAATGTCCTCTAAGTGTACACAATAGCTCAATGCAAAGAAAATTTAGGGAAGGTGCCAATTTGGTCCCACATGTGTTCTTATGTGTGACTTGATGTCCCAAAGTCATGAGTCATACATGAAGAGTTTCCAACTTGCAATTTTGCAGGAAGGCATATTGTAGGCAAACCACAAACAACAAAGGGGGCCCATTCATAGACTTTGCACTTAGCCTTAAGCATTTGAAGCATGGTGGCACGCAAAGATGAAAATACATCCTTTCCACTCCTAAGTTCTTGATAAAAGCCTTTCATCAAATCACAAGTAGATGAATCATCCACTGTCCATTGTGAGACAACAACACAAGGAACCCCTGCAATCATTAAAGCTTGAGGCAAGTTCAAAACTCCCTCTGCCATGATTTTTCCTCTTGCACTGTCACATGCACTTAGAACCACCATGTGTGCTCTCCATTCAAATCCACATCCACTAATGTTTTCTGATTTAGGTATGTCATCTGCATATTTTGAGATTGGGACAAGAACTCTATTGTGCATCCCTTCACCATGATTTGATATTTGAGCTTCTTCTTCATGAACATCCACCATTTTGTTCTCCAACGACAATTCTCCCACTTTAGTCTTGACATTGTCATAACCACAAATTGCATCATCTTAAGATTTAACCAATGCTCCTTGCCTTGTAGTATCTGCTCATGGAATAAAGCCTCTTAGATTCAAAATTGGAGGTAAATTGTTCAACTTTTGATAGATCATGTTGTTGGATGTCATGGAAAGATAATATTACATTGAGTAGCCATACCTAATTGACATCCATAGTACCATTGCACATTTTCTTTTCACAATTTTCTTAATAATAGATATACGATAATTTATTTGTGTGTGGCAACCAACCATATACATGTAAAAAAATGTTAACATGTTAGCCATTGATGTCACTAACAATGTGGAGATTCCAAGCTTAACATAGTTTTGTTGAGATGGTGAGGGAGGTGAAGCCAATATAATGGCACCCTTCTTGACCATTTTCTTGTCATCTTGACCAATGCCATGTGCTGCTATGTGGAAAACCACTTGCTTAACACCATTTTCTGATGGATATTTTGCCCATTTCAAAACTTCAGACAAAGTTGCTTCGGTTCCCAACAATTTCACCATATTTTCCTTACCAAACAACTTTTCAATGAACTGCACCTCTTCACCAGTCCCCTTGAAACGCATTTGAAATATTTTCAAGTTTCCAGTTGCCTTGCCATGACTTTGAAGACACTCTTTGTATGCTGGGTCTCCAACTACAACTATAGTACCAACATGTGTATCAAGTAGGACATCTTGATCCACTTCTTTCAATCATTTGCTACAATGCTAAAGTATCTTCAATGATGGTGTAACACTGATGGTATGGCTTTGAATAAGGTAGCCTTCTCCAACAAGAGAATCAGGCTTTCGTAGGGCAGCAAATGGAACATCACTGAGTAGCTGCACACAAACAAATTGCAATTTGACAAAGTCATAATGGCAAGGTATCTGTAGAAACAAGTTTTACAATTGTAGAAACATTGTTTTTCAAGATCTTGAATGTAGATTGGACATTCACACATGCATGTCTTGAGACGACTTTTTAAAAAATGTTTTTGAAATTCTTTTCTTTAACTAACTCTAGTTGGTTCAATCCTCTCTTCACCTATAAACTATGCTAGCTAGGGCTTTGATATCAACGGTTGTAGGTTTGGTTATGTTTACCAAATTTTTACTATTGCCCTCTATGTGACTCAAATGTCTTCTATCACCAAATTTTCTTGTTCCATGTAATTGGGCATGTCCTCACAATTTATGGCAATAAACCATGAACTAGAGAGTTCCATGAACCTATGAAGTCTTTCAACATGGACAAGACCATAAACCTTTAGGCTTGAAGTGCTTTTGAGGGAAAAAGAAGGATTTTACCATTCAGAAGATGTGTTTTTAGACAATGATGTATTTTCAATTCGACAACAACGTCATGCAGTCTCAGGTGTCACATGTCTTGAGTTGAAGCAAGTCAACATAAACCAAACTTTGAGATCAAGAAGTTGCATTGTCATACACAAAGTTACATACCTCATGTGCAACAATTATTTCTCAACAGGGCTGATGAGCATCTCATACATCCATTCCAAAGATGCATTCACATCACTTTCCAAGTCTTCATTGCCAGTTGCCTTCGACCCTTGAGAAAACATCTTTCTCAATATTTCCAATTTATTCCGCAAAAGAAGTGTGAAATCATTGTTCAGGATTTGCATGAAGACCTCATCCTCCTAACAATGCAATTTTGGGTTGAATCAAGATCATGATATGTAGGTGTGAAATCCTAACTTTTTATTCAACAGGGAAGTCCTGGACCTCATCCTTGATGATCAATGGCAAAAATAAGTTTGAGTTTCAAAGATTGGAGAGCAATCACACTATCAATCAGAATTATTTTTGCCACCCTCGAGAGAAAGATTCATTACAAATGTTTATGGAATTGACAGGATCTCATATTTGCAATAAATGATGGAAGTTGAGAATATACCTTTGTCATAACATAAACAAACTGGAGATCTTTGTCTTCTGAGAAATAATACTCCAAAACAAAAGTTCCTGGTCCACATGCAGCTCAGCTTGACTTGATAGTGTTCCAGGCCGAATCGTCCATTAGGTCAAACTCACACAGCTGCTGTATGGCGGATGTTGATAACTTGTCGGGAGCAAGCTGAAAATGAATGGCCTGGGTACGTCCCCTCTCTGCCCACACCAGAGACTGTTTCCAAAATCCTTTCAACACCAAGGACTCCGCACCTGCCCCTTCTGCCATCAAGGACTGGCTCCAAAGTTTTTGCAGCCTGTTTGGAAATGTGATGTAATCAGTGCTTTCAAGAGTGCATCCATGATGTGCAATCCATGATGCAAAATTATGAAATTGCAACAGGTAGTACACCTCCCTATACATCTCATGCACAGCTATCCAATCCTCACGATGTTGTTTATATTGAAGCAGTAATTTGGCACGGCGCTCTGCAGCCTGTCTCCCATAGTGAAGTATGGCTGGGGCTGTCTCATTTACATCATCCGGGAGCCCAATATTTGAAGATTGCTTCAAAAACATAACTTGTCTGTCCTACTCATGATATAATTTGATCAGATCCATTATGTTCAGAGTGTCACAATTGCAAATGCCAAATCGAGGATCATGCATACTTTCCTGATATTTTGTTGTCCACAACTTTGCGTTCAAGAAGTGGCTTTCATCCAGCAAGCCACTTTCATAGCTCTGCCTATATTTATTTTGGAAGAGTTCAGCCAGTATCTTATAAGACTCAATGACTGCACTAACTCCACTCCCCAGTTCGAAGCACTTTTCAGAGCAAGACTCTGCTTCCTCCTACCTGCAAACATGGTAGTGTGAGTTCACATGAATGACATTGCCTCTGCTCAAATACATTTGAAAATGCAGACAACCAAGAAATTTCAAACTATGACCTTTACTCTTACATGCAACACATGCCCACATACTTTGCAGACATAAATAATGTCCACATTGGCAACCACAGAGACATCAAGAAACAAGAGCCCTGTATATCAAGTATATCAGGTATGTACTGTCCATACTTGTTGTTTTGTGCATGCTCCAAATTCTTCAATAGCTGTTGTATCACATTTTCTCTCCAACTCACTTTGTTCCAGTTTTTCACAATCAAGTTTTACGCGTTGGCATTCTTTTACACGGTCCATAGTTTTTTTTCTCTTCTCAACTCTTCCTTCACATGGTTTTGGTGACATTGTATTGTTACAGAGTTCCAGCATGTTGTGAATAAGTTTTGAGTATTTAGGAGTGCGGCGATCCAGTGCTGCTGGATGATCCTCAGGCTCTGCATCAAATTCATTGCTTATATCTTCCAGAACTTTTTTTGCCTCCTCCCAAGCCATTAGAAATGTCAATGCAATGGCCTCATTCATTTTGGATATGTAATCCATCATACCAGGATACTTTTTTTGGTAACGCTTGTTGCCTTCACGTGCCCATCGCAATATCTCTTCCATATAACCATAGTAAAGGTTTTGCTCCTGGATACTCCAACATAGAAAATACTCATCTCCAGTGATTGCAAACTCCTTGCACAGTTGCTTCCGTGTTTTCACCTCACAATCAAACACTGAAATTCTTGGTTTTCCATGTAATAGAATCATAGTTAGTATAAAATTATTCAAGGCTGTGACCCCAGTAGGGTTCATCACCATTTCCTCACAATCTGGCTCTGAAGCCCAAAGGTAAATCAGATGACGGAAATTATCCCGCACATGACGGCGGAGATCTAGTGCTCCTGGCACACTTGTTTTCTGATTGTATATTAAAACATAAGATTGAGCTGCAAATGTGAAAGCGTCTCCAAACTCCTTGAAACAAAATCCCAAGAGATTGGCCAACAGAAGGTTGACCCAACACAACAACCAATGATAAGACTCGTGATCTGCTGCCTGCAGACTTGAAGGTCTCACAAGATCTAGGCAACGTTCCCACTCTGCCTTTGCTGCAGCCCAATCTCTCGCCTTTATAGCTGCTCGTGCACGGTCATGACATTCCTTGCATGCAACGCCAACTCTTGCACATATATTCTGAGAGTGGTTCCAAAAGGCATCTTCTTGTTGAAATACATCTCGTGATTGATGGAGGCTCTTGCCACCAAGGTCCATGTCTGAATGCAGCTCAAATTATTTTGGTCACTATTGAAGCCAAATGATGTGTTGCACATTCAATTCACATGCTTGTATTATTTATTTTATGACATGTGGCCCAATGTAAATATGTCATGTGATATTTTAAAATTAAAAAAATATATATATTAGGTTGGTAGGTACCTAAGTAGGTACATAAGTAAGTGCTTACAAGTTTAGTTTAATCAGCTACCTACTTATTTAGGTGAAAAGGTAAGTACGTAGGTACATAAATCAACCTAGGTGGATAGGTCAAAATAAGCACCTACTCAATTAGGTAGATAAGTAGATTGAGGAAGTACATAATTTAAAATTGTGCATAGTTATTATTTTTGTTTTGGGTTAAGCATTTTGTATGGCTCATACCATATGCACACATTTTTTAATGTGAAACTGAATGACCACACCCTTGTTTATATAGTGTTCAAACTAGGAATGGGGAATAAACAATTTGGGGGTAAGTTTTGAAGTTGCAACTTTTTCACAAACTAAGTTGTAACTGCAAAACTTTCCTCATTCTTTTTATTTTTAGTTTTTAGATTTCTAAACAATTCAAGTAGATGGCTCACTAAATAATTAATTAATCATTTAATTAATAATGATTAAATTTAACATATATTTAAAATATAAACTATACACTACAAATATTAAGTATTCATTATGAATTATGTAAATAACTAATAACTTCTTAATATTTAACTAACTAGCTATCTAGTTATTTGATCACAACTTGTCAATACATAACTCATACATAAATAAATAACTTAAATATTTAAAAATATTTCCTTGCTTTTAAAAATCTGGTCAAATTATAGATAATATAATTAATGTAAAAATATAATTATTATACTTTTAGAATATTTAAAATATTAATTTTCAAGTTAAAAATAATGAACTAATAATTGCTATTGGAAAATAAATTCCTACATAAATTATTTATTCTAAAAGTAACATTAAAATAATTACTGTAATTACTATATAACTACATTATTTATTATTGGGGAAATTTGTTATCTATCAAGTAAATGTTTTTTTCCATTGGTAATTCATAACTATAAATAAAATAATTTGCTGAAAATATATTAATACTGTAATATTACTATAAAAATATTTATCATAGAAAATTAATTACAGAAATGTTTTAATAAAAAAACTACTATATAATAATTCTTGCAATTATAATCATTGCAAAACTTATTTTAACTAGAGTATAAAATTTCCAAAATTTTAATTCAGATTTAAGGTTATAAATTAAAGATTGTGAAGAATTCTATTCAATTAAAAAAATAATGAAATTACTATAATTAATTCTTATATGAAATAATCACAATGATTTTAAAGTAATGTAACATTAATTTTAATAATTGATTTATTTTACTGTAAGAATTTAACTTTTATAATATAAAAACTTATATTGTAACAATAACTATTTTGTGTAACTTATAATTAATAGATATAATCATTTATACTTATTTATAAAAGTGATATATTATGAAAAAATAGTTATGAGAAATAAATATTTTAATTTATTATATTAAAATCCATGTAGTTATGGTCATAACATTGATTATAAATTAAATTATGATTATTCTAGGAACTTAAATAAGAACTAAATTTGTAAATTAAACATTGTAGATTATAATAATAAAATTTAAGTATAAATTAAGTATTCAAGTATTCTAATTCTAACTTACAAATAAATTAAATAATTACAATAATTTTATGTCATTATAGCATAATTATTATTAATATAATTTTTTATGTTTTTATATTAACAATTTATTGTAAATAAGTAAATAATGAGTAATACATACAATTATTTTAGTGTATCTTTTTTTTAAATACAGTAATTACAACAACTTTACTCATTATTTTAGTATTATTCTAAAATTTTGAAATAAAAATCTCAAATATAAGTCATAATTTTTCAATTAGTATACAAAATTTTATTATTATTATTAAAACATAAATTTTGTACATACAATAGATATTTTTTATGATTGGAAAGTATCATTTTAATTAATGTGAAAATTTATGTTGTAATATTTTTTTTTTTTTTTACATAAGTAGTAATAAATAATAAGTAAAATAAGTTATTATAATTATTTTAAATTTGCAATAAAATTATTTAAAAATTTTATGACACAATAATAGTTATATATTGTAAGTACATAATTAAATATTCTAGTATATTGGAATGTAATTCTTAAAATGGTAAAAAATTAATTTAACTAATTTATTATGGTGCCAATTTTTTCAAAATATTAAGTTGAATTATAAATTATGTGTTTATTATAATTAATTTATAAGTAAAGTATTTATTATGATTCTATGTTGGAACATATTTAATTTTTTTGAAATTATAAGTAATTTAATGTAATGAAATTAGCATCATTATAATAATCATATCAATGACTTTAATTACAATAAAAATACTATGGATACTAAGTTTAATCATAAATCAAATAATTATTATAATTGATGTATATCGACAAATGTGATTGTGACTAGGCACCACTTTTTGCTTGCGATTAATGGGACTTTAGAAGATGGTTACTCTTGAATGATAAATCCAACCCATATATAGATGTAAACCAATTGAGTCGTAGATTAATCAGAAGCTAGTCATAGGTGATTTGGTTGATGTTAGCATGATGTAGTTGTAAAGGGCAAAATTTTAGTTGCAAAGACCAAATAATCGCAAGTTGTAAATGCGTTGGTCACATATTGGCCTTTTTCTTCTAGTGATAATTTACCAAAAAAGCCAACAAGTTGTCATATTGACTATAGTTGCAAAACCATGGTGCCATGTGGCATGTTGATTTTTTTGCCATTATTTAGTGATTGTTATGACTAAGTAGTTATAAATGTAGTTGAGAAAAAAAATAATCATTTTTATGTCTGGTTCAAAGGATAGGATTTGTTGTAGTGAGGGTAAAGTTTTTAAACTTGTATTCTGATGCAAAGAGCTACATTGAGGGATTGACATCATTGTTAACATAGTGACCAATTGATAAATGTTTCATTTTATCCAAAATAATGTATGAATCATCATGTTGACTAATAGTCAAGTATTTTATGTACAACATCAAAACATGTCTTTAATGACTAGTCCTATTCAACTATAGTTATTTTTCTAACCATTTTTTAAGTCACTTATGCGATTTTCTAATCACTTCTCCCATTATAATTGAATAGGACAAGTTATAAAATACATGTTTTGGCATTGTAATTGCATGTGGAATGCCACATCATCACGTTGTCAAACTAAAAATCATTATTTTAGTTGCAAAAGTCAAGGTATTTTTAATTAATTTTTAAAAAATTATTTAAAGCATATTATTACAATTTCAAGAATAATAATATATCTATCCAAAAAAGCCCATTACTCATCATCTAACTATAGCTTCAAAACCATGACATCACATGACATCTCAATGGCCTTTACAACTTCATAGTGATTTTTTTGACCAAGTAGTCATAATTGTAGTCGAAAAGGGCAACAATCATTTTTTTAATCAATCCAAAGACCCACAATGTGTTGTTGTGATGATCTATACAACCCTAAATAAAAGTTGCAAAGGGAGACACAAAACATATGATCAATGCCTTCATCAACGATACCAATAACATTACAATTGATGGACCCATTACTTTCAATTGCATTCCTCCCCCTACAAATGGTCATAGTAATGGAATGCAGGTGAGGAAATGAGAATTGTACATGATATTACATGTGCATTATAATTTGCCCACTAGATTCAAAATGTTGTGGAGCCTAATATTGCAACTGAAAAATCATTTGATAATTAAAATTCTAACATACTAACTTGGAATCCTAAACACAAAAATGACTCCAAGTTCAAATGTATGGAATAAAACCTTTTGTTGCTTTCAATGTAGGACAACCAAACAAGTTCCACAAAAGTATACATATGTCGTCTACACATCATTACCCTTGATTACTTTTGAACTAGCCTATTGTATGGTGTTGATTTTTTGCAAGCTAAGTGTTATTATAATAGTTGTAGTACAAAGAGCTGTAGGTGAGTCCTACATTCCACACAACCCTCTCCGTGAGATTCAAATTTATTAGTTCTAACACAAAAACCTTTCATACAATTTTAAAGGGTTGCCATGGGGCATAATTCATATATATCCCCTAAGTATCAAAGTTTTTGCAAAAATCAATAATAGATCATCTTTGCAAATATGTGTTGGCAAGAAACAAACAAATGTATTGACGCCCCCCCCCCCCCCCACCAAGAACACCAAC
>Ga0116229_10004455_pt1 | contig 22949 bp, 11 predicted proteins | sample S1TSphgellanicum_3_FD_87313 | JGI IMG/M metagenome (GOLD analysis project Ga0116229, IMG submission 87313) | Host-associated microbial communities from peat moss isolated from Minnesota, USA - S1T2_Fc - Sphagnum magellanicum MG | ecosystem: Host-associated > Plants > Peat moss > Unclassified...
CCAAAACTCATTATAATTCAACTTATAGAGGCAACTAAAACAACAAGTGCAAGATTGGAAAATGGAAACATACAATGAATTGTTTGTTTTTTCTTACAATTCAATTTGACACTAGGGTTGCCAAGAAAGACAACATGGATGTTGGGGGTGCTAAAAATGATGTTAGGGATGATGGGATGAACAATAAATTTTCTAGGGGAATAAATTGACAACAAATGTTCTTAACTTTTTCATCATTGTTCCTTAATTTCTTTAGTGTTTCAATGTTTGCTTTGTTGTTTTGGCATAATTTTGACACTTATTGTTACATTTGAATAATAATGAGAATGAAAGAAGTAAATTTAGGATTTAAAAATGGTGATGCACCCCTAGGTTTGTCAAGTGGTATTTGTAGTACAAAACCTTGTCAACTCCCAATTTGACAATTGAATGAAAATGCAAAACACATGCCTTGGTTCCTAAGATGAAAAAAAAATGTGGTTTAATTTAGGGATGGGATGAGGACAAGCTTGTAAATCAAATTCATGATCATGTCAAATTGTAAAAATCAAAAAAATTAAGTGGTTAATGTGATTTTGAGTCAAAATGATGAGTGACAAATTATTTCAATCTCACAATACACACCACAACCTAGACTTGAGAAGAGTCATCATTCTCCTTTTTATAATATATTTTGTAGCTCCTTATGGGGCTATATTAAAATTACATTTTTTTGGGGATTCCAAAGTGGGAATCCCAAAACTATCAAATTATGAGTCCCACCAGTTTGGAAGCTCATAAATTTTTCAATTCTGATTGGAAAACTCCCAAAGAAATGATTATAACCCTTGAAAAAGTATTTCTGATGAACATCAAACTCTTCAATTAGAATTGATTTGACCCCTTTGTTATGCAATTGTATGGTTGGAAGTCATTCTAAACTTACTTTTATTCAAAAGGTTAAAAGCTCTTAACTTTTCATTTTACAAACTAACTTGTGTTTAAAGTCTATTGGTTTGGGAATGTGACCCCACCTTTAAATATGTGTTATCTATTTTTCAAGACCTTTCCAACAATTTAAAGAGGGAAAATTTTGAACAAGGTTTGGTTCCTCATTCATTATCTTTTAGACAAATGCCCTATGCCACCAAGGAAGGTCTTGAAGGTGGGGCATGGTGTTGGCTTAAGCCAAGCTTAAGGACATCTCTCCTAACAACTTTGCATTTAGTCCAATGAAAACCTTTTTTCCCTTAAGTTCAATTAGTCTTATTTTAACATGGGGAAAAATATGTATAATTTTTTTAAATTATTATATTTTGTGCACCTAGTCTTTTGTCATTCTTGCACCAATTATTTATAATTCCATGTATCTACTTTTATGTGCTTTAGGTTTCAGTGTCACTTTAGACTTAATGCCCAAAGTTGAAGATGCATTTTTAATATTTAATTTGATATAGGAACAATTATTATATGTTGTGTTGGTGAATTACCCCATTTGTTCATTTCCATTCATGTCAATGTTGAATCCACCCAATGAAAATGCTTCAAAACCTTATTCATGCCGAGGCCATCATCTTTAAAAACATTTGAAATTGAAAAACTCATGATCATGGGTAATATTAGTTATGGTTGACACATTTTGCTAGCAATTGCAAGAGGTGATTGATTATCCAATCAAACTAATTATGATTTACATCCAAAGTTCAAAATGTAATCCATTATGGAACCATCAATAATATATTTGTGAAAAAAAAAGTTCACAACCATTGAAACCAATTTGCATAAAATCCCACCAATGCAACATCCACCAAAATAAATTTACCCAACAAAGGATAGACATGTTAAATGCCACTAAAACCTAGGTCATGAACCATATTTAGAATAACATGATTTTAAAAATAAATGAATGAGTGCTTCTAAATGGTTTACAAATGTAAACAATATTAGCAATACATTTCAAAACAAACACAATGATATACAATATTTTCATTCAAATAATCAGACATGTCAATTTGAAAATGGTCTTGACAGTGCCACCTTGTTATCACCATATTTAGTAGGCTAATGTTAAGTCCCGATATTGTGCCCCATTAATATGTATGTCATGAGATAAAGTTTTCAAGTAACCACACACAATTATCTTTGATACCATATCCTTGTATGGGTCTAACATCATCCCAACATGTCAAACATGGATTAGTTTTGATTATGATGTTTGCAAAACCTTGATGACTACGTAAATCAATGTTTTTTAAAATTATATTAAAATCTCCAAATGATTCCAACGCATGCAACACTCTCCTTTAGGGGACACAATAGGCGTAGATTGTACATATTATTTAAGAATAATTTGGGCGTCTAAACTCAATAAAGGCTATGTGTGTTATTGTTGCTTCATCTAAGCATGGAGTTGGCCACTACCACCCATGGGATATTATTTGTCCATGAAGGGGAAATCCCAGCCAAAATATCGCCTGCACAAACATGACCAAAAAAATGGTATTTGATCATGTCTCCATGCTCTTGGGCATGGATTAGGATACCAAAGAACTTATCTTTGCAAATAGCCCCCCAACACACTTAAAAGGTGAAACCTCATTCACATTGAACTATGTTCCAAGGAAAACATATCTTACAAAAAAATTACATTTGTTGCAATAAATATTTGGCAAAAATTATTAAGTGGAATATAAATTATAGTTCAAAGCTTGGTCCAGCCTTTTTACCTATGGACAAGTGAGTTTTACATATGCACTTTTCACCTCTAGCATAATCTTCCATATTTTAATTTATAAAGAAAACCTTGAACATTGAAGGGCTGATTGATCCAAAGGGCGGGTCCTATGGCTAGGATGCATGCATGAAACACGTTTGTGAGATTCAAATCACCATTAGCCAGTCATTCTAGATTGTACCCGATGCTACATAGTCAGTCGTAGGCAGAATTCTCTTGATCCCGGGTGAACCAGCACCAACAATGGTTGGTTCATATTATGGAGTTAGGCCTCTAAGTTGAAGGTAAAGCCTGAATCCGCGGGCTTTACTGGAATAAGACCCCACATTCCACCTCATGAGGGCCCAATTCAGGTAAAGCCCACAGCAAGCAAGGGCTTTACCGTACCTAAAACCCTGCGTCATATTTTTCTTTTTAGTCCCCTGATACCCGGTGGCTGCACAACAAAATGTCCCCCCCCCGCCTCCCCCCCCCCCTCCCCCCCCCTCCCCCCCCCCCCCCCCAAAAGTGGAGGAAAGGGGGAAAACTCCGGGTTACATGCCCTCCAGTTAGACTACAGAAATCCCAGCAGGGTTTTTACTTGTCTACATTTAATCTGGGAAAGGTTTAAATTAGACCCCTTGTGTTTTTTTTCTACAAGGATGGAATACTTACAATGTCCAGAGGGAACCCAATTTTGGGGTTTGGGTGTGTGGTTTAACCATGGTTCCAGTGTAGGTGCTGGGTTCACCCCAGGCGAGAGTTCTCCCAACTTCTTGCAGCCATTAATTAACAAAGGGATTTCAATGTAAAATAGTATATGAGGTAGTTATTAGAACTACTGTAGCCTAGGGTCAGTTTCCACACTGACAAAAACGAAAAAAAAAAAAATCAATTTTAAAAAAAACATTGAAATCATTATATTTTCCAGGAACTACTATAATATTGTCATATTTAGAGTGTAAACTATCATAAAATTACGATGACTTTCAACATGTGAACTTCATGATTTTCGCACAAAAAATTCATTTCCGAAATTTGAGGATTATGTAGTGACGAAACTGACCTTAGGGTTAAGGTATGTAGGAAGGAGCAAAGAAGCAAGAAAAAATTACAATGTTTTAAATTTGAAAACAAATTGGAATTTTTTAAAAAAATTGCACAGTGAGTAAGAAAGAGAGGGATCTGACACAAGAGTGTTCACTTTTAGATGGCATGTAGAGTCTAGACTGTCACTGGTGGTACTATTAGGCTGGGGGCGACAGACTTATTATTTACTGGCAAGACTCTTCTTAACACCCCCCCCTCGCCCCCCGCGCCCCGGCCCTCTTCTTTCAGTAAACAGTGTACGACTCGTGCCAAAAGTGGGAATTCTTGACACACAAAAAAAACACACACACAGGCACAAGTGCAAGTGTGATATGCAGTTGACCTAGCTAGCTATGCTACTCTGACATCACCACTCAAACAGTAAAACCTGCTCACATTGACTATTCCTTCATGGACAGCATAGTTGTTGTTGTGAATGAGGCCACAGTGAAGAAACAAACCAACAACCGCTCTACTAGTAGTAGTAAAACAACAGGGATGGATGATGGATGGATGGCTCGGTGGGACTAGGACACAATTTTTCATTGGGTTTCAGTTCTAACTTCTCTATGGGGCTGTGATTATTATTATTATTGAAATTATGTTAGTTGCAGGCTAGCAGTGATTTCTTTAGTACCTACCCCACTAAAACCCCAAATCACCCTTCACCTATTTTACTAATCATGTGTTTGCAATCTATTAAACTAGTGTTGGCTGGGTATCTAGGGTAGAACGGCCGGTGAGCGAACACTTAAGCGCTCAGGCCAGGCCGGATCCAAGGGGAGGGCTCTGTTGTTTCTGGTGTCCAAAAAAAACTTGAACGCCTCCTCTTGACGCATCTGACGCACTAATCCTTTTCAAAAACGGATTAGAAACCAGAAAGTTCGGGCCTCCCCCCCCCAGTAGAGGGGGTCAAGAACTGAAACAAAACAAACCACATAACACTACAAAGCCGGTTCCCGGACACCAAAAAACTTCTTTGTATGTTGCTCTGTTGCTATTACAGTTCAAAGATGATTTGTAGAACTGAAGATGGTGCTCCTATAGCACTTTAAATCGTTTAACATGAACAAGAAACGAGAAAGTTAGAAGCTTTGAAAATAGGAGGGGTCCAAAGAGAAGAAAGAACAAAAAAAAAACGCGTTTTGTAAGTTGAATAGCTTATTTTTCCGTTACTCCTTTTCCTTTGCACTTTAAAGATGAGTTCTAGAGCTTGAAGTACCGCTCTCATAACTTTTTTAATCACTCAAAATGAAGCACAGATGACAAAGCTCTAGAGAAATGTTCGGTCATAAGGTAATGATCGGTGATGGGCAGTTCTACCCTACTACTACTTCCAGGAATACATTGCAGAAGAACTTTTTTTAATTTTTAATTAACCATTTGTGAACAAGGCTGGAGGGCCTGGGCCTCGAAGTTCTTAAAAAAAACTTATGCCCTCTAGGCATGGACATAGATGCATTTTATTTTTTCACAATGGCACACATAATGGGATTGGAAAAGGGTGATGCCCATTGGATAGAAACTTGGCATGTGCATTAAATAGCACAATCATAATTTTTTTTTTTTTCATTTAAAAAGAAAAAAAGCTCCATGACGAAATGTGAGTGTGAACTATCACACAAAACTTACAAAAATGGTCTTAATAGAAAATTCCATGTTTATATTGTAGAATCCTACTTCAATTGCTAACTACTAACTACCAAAATTGTACTTACATAATTATAGAATTGTAGCCTACATGATGAACCAATCCAACAAGTTGGAGTCATTCATGTTGTAAGAATTGGGTTTCACCACAGTTAGTTGGTTGCCTCGAGCTCCAACTTGCACAAAATTGACACACAAATTGGGACCCTTGCTGAAAAAGTGAAAGCCTAAACACAAACAATCACAAGCAACATTGACCTTGTAAAAGGCATTAATAGAAAAAAAACATGGATGTGTAGACATTGACAAAAATACACATAAACAGAAAAATAAACTTCACATGCAACATTAACACCCCCACATACCTATACCCTATGAGATTGACATATTGTGAAAATTTGAAAAATTCATGGCATTTCATTTTTTCCCTAGATCCTTAGTCATCATTGAAGCATTTCCCCCCTAAGGATTATGATACCTGCAACCAACAAATTAAAAAAACACGTCACCAAAACACAAAAGAAATTATGTACCTCTCTTTTTCATTTTCACATATTATGCATTTAAATTATTTTGCATGTTTCAACACCACACAATGTCAATCTTCTTTGAGGAAATTAAAATTAGCAATGAAGTTTTCATTTTTTGAAACCATACCACAAGTTCACTATCAAAAAATACCTGAAATGATTTAAGGTTAGTTCTTCATAATTAAAATCAATTTATCCATATTTTCAATCCCAAACCAACAACTTCACAAACTTGTTATGACCCCTCCCATACTAAAAATCCTTTCAATTTTGGATTGAAAACTGATAATGCCAGTCATTTGGCTTGTAATATCACAATATATGGAAATTGTTGCCCATGCTTTGTCCACCAAGTTAAAGTAGTGAATGGATTTGTAAGCATTATAGCCCTCTTAAAAAGTGATAAATCAACTATGAAAAGCTCCACTACAATTTTTTTAATAGAATCTAAAAATCTAAAACACTTAAATTTAATGGTGACAAAATCAATGTTAAAGCATTACAAGTAATCAAGACAAACAACATAAGAACTTCATGATCATATTCGATAATAATTTACATGGCCAATTCAAAACCCATGTAATCTCAAATGAGCTATAAGTTTTTAAAAATACAAGTTGAATATAAGAACCAACATTTTGTGAACAACACAAGGTTGAAATGATTATGCAAAAGTCAAAAATGGCCTTAACACACCAATAATTTCAATTCATATGTGATGACCAAGATGCATTAGTTCAAAGTCAAAATTTATAGCTTGCGTCAACAATCAAAATTAAACACTTGGATAGTTTTTTAAAATTAAACCCTAAGCAAAAAATATATAGAATTAATCAAAGCCATGGACATGCATATCATCATTCACATTAAAATTGGTATTGTAAATAACACACATGTTTATGGTAGTAAAAATAACATTAAAAGATAACTAATATTATCAATATTGATTTAAAACACATTGGGTGAGCATTGGCATCAAAATTTCCAACACTTCATATGTTCATGTTTAAGGATATTGTAAAGTAATTGTTTGATGTGAATCACACGTTTATGGCATGCTTGAATTTCAAGGTTTTTTAATATTATCACTTTGGATGCAAACCAAGCTTTTAATTTTTGAAAGCAAAAAGGTGAATCTTTGGAAGGCCTAGCCCATTTATGTCTACCCTTCCCACTTTTTGTGGTCCAAGTGATAGTTTTAAAAAAAAAAGTTGGAACATATTTTTAATTGAAACCTAAACCCTATAACAACTAGAAGCACAAAGTTGTGGTAACATGAATGGAACACATGACATGAAACTCATTGATTCCCAAGGAAGTCTTCTGTATAGTGTGTATACCCAACTTTTTCCATATGGTTTTCTTCTTTAGGTGGTGATGAGGAAGGAAAGGTGATCCAAGTTATGTGTAGAGTAAGCCCTTTGGGGGCAGGCTTTACGGGCATAAGGGCCCTAATCAGGTGGAGCTGAGTGTGGGCCCAGTTCCTGCAAAGCCCACCCCCCAGGGCTTTACCTTGTGTAAGAACCGCAATGGTTTTTTTATATTAAAAAACCTTGCCTGTGACACCCAGGTAAAAGTAAAAAATCTTCAACAGACAATTTTTTTTATAGTTTGACCGTGGAGGTGGGCATTAAGGTTTTTGGAAATGCCCACTGGGGTATAATGCTGTGTAAGCCAACCTGCAACTGCACTCAAAAATACACATGCAGTCTTTTAGGAAGGACATGTGACTTGAATTCTCTGCAGAAAGTGAGATGACCCTAGTCAGTCAGTGTGAACAGCACCAACACTGTTACCTTCACCTTACTGAGTGAGACTTTTTAATGACTAGATATATTTAACCCAGGAAATGTTAAATTTGGACTTCGAGAAGGCCACAGTGAACCAACACCCACCAGCTCTCCATCCACTGGATGTCCCTTATTACTCAGTTGTGGATGAACCTCAAGTGAGTTAATATTTGGTTTCACCTTGGTAATCAATTCTGTAAGAAATAGGTCTCATATATAGATAGGCAAGAAAATAGGTAACTACCAGGTAAGTAGATGGTTTATATATAGGTAAGGGCTGTTTTATTACCTACTAACAACTTGTGGGTTTTTAGTAGGTAGGTTAAAAAAAAACTACTGAGCTAACCACCATCGTTATCTAGGGAACTGGAATGCAACAGCAAACTGTTTCCTAACCACTTCCCATTCATCCTTCATGGTGCACTGGTGGGTCCTGGTTCATTGTGGCCCTTCAGGAACCCCATAGAAGCTGGGATATTGATAATGTTTAGAAGCAACCCAGAATTTCTTTTAGGTGAGGGTTTTTAGGTTTTACTCTGGGACCAGTGTAGGTGCTGGTTCACCCAAGAGCAGACGACACAAGCCAAGACCTTAATTTGCTGCATACTCAGACTTGGGTCCTAATTGATGTTAAGCGGATACCCACTTTGGCATGTAGGAATTGTTCGTTCCAGTTTTAATTGTAAGAACACCAAACTGGAACTGGGTCTGATTTTCAGAACTGGAACTGGAACCAATACATAGTCATAGGGTTTAGGGCCTTCTGTGATCAGCCTCGCCAGTTTGAACTTTGACTCATATATATATATATATATATAATATGATGATCTTTCATTGGACACTATGTTCCCCCAATGAAAAAGCCTGTCCATAATGTAGGGTTTTGGTTGCTGATGAAGTGACTAGAGTTATATGATTATTACAGACCATAGTATCTTTGCCTTGGACCGTGGGACGTGTGAGCATAAGCGTTTTCTATATCAGCCAGCCCTAATTTTAAGAGGGAGCTAAAGCAAGTCACAGCTATATAACAACAACACATAGTCCTCCTGTTTAGGGCTTGATTCTAGGCCAGTTCCAACATGAGGCTCGAATTGGAAGATTACAGGGATTATTATTAGCAGATCATCCTCCTGCAGTCTTCATGATCGGCAGCACAGCTAGGATGTCAAACTCTTTGCAAACTTGTGTTGGCTTATATACTAATAAGCACCCCCAAGTTTATAATGGGGTTATTAGTTCAGGTTGAAAATGGTGACAAACAGTTTTGGAAATAGAATTTTCATGCAGCCAATGGGAATGGTCAAGAGGGGGGGGGGAGGGGGGTATGTTCCCAATGCATTCACGTCAGGTTCCCAAAATGTTCCCCAAGTTCTGAATGTGTTCACCAAGATGTTCCCAAAGCACCTCATTTTTATCCCATATTGTTTGGCTATGGTTCAACATCCATGTATACAATTTGTAATGAGAACCAGCACATCAGTTCCACAAAGGGTGTGTTGTGAAAGTTGATATACATCAATAATTTAATTCAATGGTTGGATATACTGGTGGGAAATCCTTATTATTTTCCTCTATGTTAGGTTCATATTTCTGGTGAAAAGTGAAGGCAGTTACCACACTAGTGTCTCAATATATACATTGATTTCTTGAAGAATCCAAAAACAGAATATAATGTTTGGATGGATGCATAAGAATTGTGTGGATGAACATAATTTGTCTTGCAGCCGTCTTATTCCTAACTAATCTAAAAACTGGACACAGTTGGGTGCTTTGGCCTGGAGGCTGGACCAGTGTTGGGTGGGTATCAACTTTTAAAGAAACCAGTTGACAGTGGTTTTGAATCTAATGAAAATTTTCACACCAGCCTGGTAGTGTGTGGTAGTGGATTTTAAAAAAGAATTCATTTCCAGTCCCATGCTGGTATTAGGGTTCAAAGCTGATTTTTTTTGCTGCCGTGTGGCAGGTATATACTTATGTGGTATTCAGACTGAGATAGCCATAGTATTAAACTGGCATATTACCTCAAGTTCTTTCTTACTAGGCAGGCACTGGTAGGAGGGTAATATTTGACTCAGGTCACACCAGAATGGTCGGTTCTTTTGAGACCAGTACCAGTTGATATACAAGGGTTCCAGCCTGGTATTCGCCCAACACTCACTCATCTGGATGGTCTGGAGTCTGGACCACTACTTCACCCCCATGAGATGTGAGGGATCCTTGAAAGTATGACTTTCATGCATGCTTGGTTTGGCTGGATGTCTGGTTTTCAGATACTTTTTGGGGGATAGCAGTACAGAGTTCTGAAAGAAAAAAGAAAAGAAAAAGGAAAAGTAGGAAGAGTATGTAATGGAATCATTTTCACTCATGTATGAAGTACAAGGTATGCATGAGGTATGTATGGCCAGAGTGAACCAACAGCAATCAGCACACCATGAGGGATGATGGTGGGTGGAGGGGAAAAACACTCTCATCCACATCCCTAGCTGCACCATGGTAGCGCAGGGCAGAGTTGGTTACCTCTGTTGCTGATTTACTCTCTACCAAACAAACAAACAAGCCCTTAACTATGTCCTAACTCCTAACCACCATGTACATGCATCTATGTACCTAGTAATCACCTATGGTCATCCCTACCTATATGGGACCATTTTTTATTTACAGGATAGCTTGTAAGGTGACATCAGATATCGGTTGGGCTTCATCTAGATCGGAGTTATAACTACCGTGACCCTTTGGTTAGCTGTGTACTAACTGCGAACCATCCGCATGCATCTACCAATTACCAATTACCTCACCTACTAAACTACCAATTACCTCACCTACTAAACTAACTGCAGAGAAACCACTTGCATTCCTTGCCTCCATACCTATGATACTTACCCAATTACATGGGTAGTTAAACTTAGGTAATGTGAGTGGGAAGTAGAAGTTAGGGTTATCAAGGTTCCACCGGAGTATGGTTCATCCACAACTGAGTCAAAAAAGGTTTAAAGGGATAAGTTAGTGCACGGGTGGGTGCCTGGGTCACATGATCGAGTTGTTGTTTTGTTGGGTTCTGCTAGTTTCAAGTTACATTGAATAGCACCGACCTTGTTGTTGTTGCTGTTGGGCACTAGATCTGTGATGGTTTTTTTTTGTGACAGGCAAATAACAAATGAGATGACTTCCCACCAAGAGGAGGCAAAATCCTAAAAAGTGAGTCAAATCCCCAAGAAGTTCACCACAGAAGCCATTTCCTTTTATCACACTTGCAGGCATTTATACTTTATTATACCTTGAGTGGCAGTTACATAAATTCAGACGACTTGACACGATTTCACCCTAGGGTTAGGTCTTCCCTGGTGGTGTTCATTATGATTTACTAATCCATGAATTTTCCTGCCAATAATTTTGTCCCCCCCTACCTCCCCTCCCCTCCCAAAATCAATATATGATCCTGTTTGTTCAAAGGACCAATAGGTAGGGTGTTCTTAGGAAGGGCTATTAGTCGAGGCCAAAAATAGTGACAGTAGACCAAGAGGTAGGGTGTTCTTTGCAAGGGGTACCCCAGGCCAAAAATGGTGACCAACTCTTTTGGGAAGAGAAATTCATGCAGCCAATGGGAAGGTCCAAGCATGCACTCAAGGTGCCTTGCTTTTTTTCCTTTTAAGTTTGGGAGGGGAAGAATTTTCAAAAAATTGTCCCTGATTCTGAATGTGTTCCCCAACATGTTCTCATAGCACCTCACTTTTATCCCATACGCTTTGACAAATTGTTGTCCTTCTTTCACCTCTATAGCTATCCTCAATTCATAAGTGGAATATTAGCCCAGGTAAAAAATGATGACAATGAGTTTTAGGAGTAGGATCCATAGTGACAGTTGTCATTCCATAGTACATTGGGCAGTTGCCACCTGGTTTTGTTTTATGGATGTACCAATCTGGAAGGAATGTGAGATAGCTTACAATAGAAATTTTCATGATTTTGTTTAAATTCTTTTTTATAAAAGAAACACAAGCAACCTTTATCCCAAGAGTCCGGAAGGGAAAGAGGTCCCCCACCGCCTACTCCCCACTCCCCCTTCCAAACAGTGATCCACAAGTGCTTTTGAAAACTCAAGGTAGGCCAGGATTAGCTACCATTGCTGCCATTGGCATACGGCCCATACTGGGAGAAGCATTGACTAGGTAGTCCGTGCAACAACATATAACAATTCCCCCCTCCCAACCCACAACTTGAGGGCCTAAACTTTCTAAGTCATGAATATGGTTCTGCCATGCAACCCAGACTGGTATGTCTCTCCACATAGCCTGGATCACATAATTAGTTGAGCAGGTGGAATTTGGGACCACCTGCTTTCAAGTGTCAGGACTCAGGACCTTCTAAAACACTTACTAGAAAAAAAGCTGGGAAACTAAAAGGAGGAGGAACTAGGCTAGAGAGAGAGAGAGAGAACAAAAGAAGTGAACAAGACTAGAGAAGCTAATATGTGCAAGTTTCATTTTCTTCCAAGTCAAAAGACTTGTATGCAAACATGTATACATATTTCCTGTTAGTTGCCTCACCTTTCACAAGTTGTCATCTCACTTAAATTTATCAATCCATCCCCTCCTTTCTCCACAAATATCTGTCATGATATATATACTACCGAGAGGGAATTTGGACACATCATGATGTTTTCAACGGCAAATGATCATGGACGATTCATAAAACACCATGTTTCCAGCGAAACAAGCGGTGGTCAATTTTAGGACATCATGGTTCCAACGGCAAATGATCTTTTAGATGATTTGGGAGTATCACTCTTCTACGGCAAACAACTTTCATCAATTTTGGCATCATGGTTCCAACGGCAAATGTTCTTTTAGACAATTTTGTGACATCATGTTTTCAACAGCAGATGACCCGTAGGCAAATTTGTAACATCAGGTTTTAAATGGCAAATGATCTCATTCTCATCCTTCCTGCAAGTGCAAATGGGGCCTTTGCATTAAAGGCCACATAGTTGTGTTCCTGTGGTAACTCACATAGACTTCCAGATATTACATACAGTTTTTACTGTAGTCTGTTGTGCACTTCAGGTGCTATAAATCAGCGCCCAGAGAATTGGTCTTCTTTGTCATTTGGGAACCCATCAAAAGGCACAATTGTAGAGCCCCTTTGTGTCTTAACCCCAGTCATGCTGATCTTGCATGCAAGCAAGATCCCTCCTAGCAAAGTATTTTGAATTGTAACCAGCTGACCCTGTTGACTTGAAGATATCTAGACTGTTGGTTCTCAAGGCTGGTTCTCAGGTCTTTACAAAGAAGACCATTTGTAAAAGACATTTGCCTCTGGGGGGCACGGACTAAAGCGGCACCCTGCCCTCGTCATGCACAGGGCAAGGTTTGAGAAGGGGGCTATTCTGGGAATGAGGGCCTGTGCAAGGTGGGAGGTGAGCACACTCCCAAAACAACCCCCTAGAGGTCCTTAGTCCTCATCTGGCATAAAAATCTCATAGAATTTTAGACGGCTGTGATTTAGTTTGAGAAGGAGAGGAGGCACCTTGTGAATAAATAAGGTGTCTGGAACAAAGATCTTGCAGAATTTTAAAGGGCTGTGATTTAGTTTGAGAAGGAGAAGAGGCACCTTATGAGTAAGCAAGGCGTCATCATGTGTGTGTTGAAGCAGAAGTTTTAATGAGGGAAAGCCCGCCCCCTCCAAATACTTACACATGAAAAGAAATCATTCTTTACTGGAGCTACGAATTGTTGAAGTCCCTCAACCCCAAAAGCCTCCCACCACTACACTTTTGAAAATGACCCTTTGGAAAATGAAATGTAGTAACTTTGGGATTCTTTGAAGTCCTCCCCCCCCCCCTTCTCTCTTACACACACACAACACACACAAATATAGACACCCAATATAGTATATGCTCACATGAATTGTTTGAAGTCTCTCACCCACAAAAGCCAGCCTCCCAATTCTACACATGTGAAACGACCCATTTGGAAAATGAAATAATATTTTGGGATAGTAATATACTTACATGACTACAACCCCCCAAACCCCCCTCCCTTGCTCCCCAAACAAATAGGTCAAAACAAGAAAACCAAGCTGCTCAGTTGCACAATTGGGCTCTGTTAAATGACATCCATAATGATGATGATGATGATGAGAAATATTCAACATATTATTCAATTGGAAACACATAGTGAAAGCCCAAGTGGATCCTTTGAGTTTTTTTGCTTTGCTGCTGGAAAATGTTCCTATAGCCTTGTGGACTTCACATGAACCAAGAATGTAGGGATACTCAATTTACTTTGGCTTGCTCCCGTTTCTGGGTGCATCACAATGTCCCTACCCTGAAGAATGAGGGGCAAGGGCCAATAATAAAAAAGAAAAATAAAATATATAGTGTGTGTATTTATAGGGCTGGCCGTCCTGCTTACCCTAGCCCCTACCTATTTCCAATTGTTGAAAAACCCCACCGTTGTTATTTATACCCTACTTGAAGCTCAGACCATATGCCTTCTATTATCCCTTTCTGCCCTACTTCTCTCTCTCTCTCTCTCTCTCTCTCTCTCTCTCTGTGCGTTTCTCGTCTTTCTTTTTACCGATGGCTTGCTTTCCATATGCTCTTACATCCTCTTCATCAAGCTACAAGCGTAACCATCATAAAAATCCTGTTTCTAGATGCCGTGGCTATGTGTTCTGTTCTGGTTGTATGTGTGCTTTCGACGTTGTTGTTGTTGTTCTTCTTCTTCGTGCTGCTGCTCTAGATGGTTTTCATGTCGTGAGATTCACCTGCAGGTTTTTCTTTTTCTTAATCTGTGGACGCTCTTTTTTCAATCTTCTCTAGTTTTTATTTGTTTATAACAGGGTTTTTGGCCGGCCTTCTAGATACACACATCTATGCTATTACCTTCTTTCGTTTGGGTTTTTCTTTCTTTTCTTGGGATAGGTAGAAGTATTCGTATACACAACCCTGGTAATGAGCAACGAATCGAAGCAGGTGATCGGCTTTTTGTTGCGGTTACAAACAGGAGGAAGAAGTTTTGAGATGGTGGTCGTGTTGGTGATGGTGTGCCTATTCGAGGGTTGTTCTGCTGTAGACGCAGGCGGTGGGAATGCCCATAACGGCCTGTCAACACGTACAACGGTATATGTTGACGGGTCGTGATGGGCACTCCCAACGTCTGACGTCCCTGTCCTCCTTTTGCCATTCAGGGTTGCTTGCAAGCTTGTCCAAGAATGAGCCAGTTCTTCGCTTCCGCGCCAAACAGCTGCTGTGCTTGATTACATCGCGGATGCAGTGCTATTGCTGTGTTCAGGTTTTCGCCCAAGGATCGCTCCTTCTTGGTTTTGTTCACGGAAAACAGGAATCCATCTGCTAGATTTGTGGATGGCCTGGTGGAATCGTAGACTGTCTTCATGTGCGCTGTTAAGGGTTTCGATGATCAGGCATCAAAATGGAGTCTGCCAGCAGCAGACCTAGTTCTAATGCTGGCAGCATAAAAAGCCGTTAACAGTGTTTATGGCCACTCTTAACGCTAGTTCTGCTGCCGACAGAACGTCCTCAGGTGTGCGTACTAGACGATTTGTTGGTCTGGAAAAGATACGACTACTTCTAGGCTGATCCGTAACCCCCGCCTATAAGTTTCCATGATTTTGCAGCATTTGGATCCATCTGGTCCATAGTGTTGCAGGTGTAGCCCCATTTGCCTTCCGCTTGTCTGCTGCCGTATAGTTTGAAATCCCTATGATTCTGTAATATCCTATCGCTGTAGCACTCCAGGATTACTGCATGGTCATCGATATGTATACATGTATCTGTAATTGGTATTAGCAGCATATATCTCTGGATCGTATTCTCATATATAATGCTTGCTCATGAGGCTCTCGCTGCATGTATGGAGTTTACATTGTTTCCAATGCAGGCCCATGCTTGCAATCTGTACCAAAGGCGCCTGGTTATCACCCCGGCTACGCTTTGGGTTCACGGGTTTACTTAGTCACCGTAGAGTTTTCACATGGATGCGGTCACATTGTTCATGCAGGAACTCGTGAGCTGGGTTGTTGGAGGCATTAGCATTCTGATTTGTTCTTCCCAGCAAGACTTGAGCTCCATGAGCAATTCCTGTTCTGTTTCTTAGAAGCTTATTTGCGGATCCTGTGATTTACGCGATAAGGTTTTCAGTATCTTGTGAAACGCATGTTGTCATTGCAGTAGTTACATTGCGTGCAAGACACATCCACCAGCACTGCGTGTTAATATTATGGAAGTATGTAATATAGATTGCGGATTAATGGTAAGTCACAGACTGAATGTGTTTGATGTGGTTCTTGTTAAGGGTTGGAGGAGCAAGAGTCAACATGGACCTTACGCTAGGAGTACCAGTTACTGTTCAAAGCTGGGTACGACTCAAGAGCTATGATCGGCATCCACTATGAGGTAAGTGAGTACACCATTTTAAACCTCAGCAGGTTTGAGTTTTGAAAGTTGGTTTCTTGAATCCTTGTGCTCGAGCTGCTGGGCACTTGTGTTGGTGGGTTGAGCCTGACGTCCAAATTTGTTCACTGATTTCCAAGATCTGTCTCTTCCGTTGCAGCAAGCTGCACCTTCGGCTTCCGCTCTCAAGAATGTCATCGCAACGTGTAACCCCGTTTCTGGTCCAGTGGTTCCATCGCAGATTTATTCACCTTGTTGTGGTTCCATTCTTGCAGCTGTGAGTTTTCTTAGCAACATCTGCATCTCTAAACTGTTCTATCCTTGCAATGCTTATTTCTTTCTGAATAACGTAGCGATGCCTAAACCTGTGGTTCTATTCCTACTGTATTGTTTTCTTCACAACACAACCCACTAAAAACCAATCACTGGTTTCGTTCTTGCTGCTGCGTTTGTTTTCTTCACAACATAACCCACCTACGAAACAACCAACTTGTTCTATTCTTGCTGTTGTGCTTGTTGTTTTCTTCACTACATTAGCCACCTAAAGTTTAACCATCTAACCCTGTGTTCCATTCTTGCTCGTGTACTAATTTCCTGAACAACATAACCATCTACAAACCTGTGGTTCCATTTCAGCTCAATTAGCTTATTTGCTTCATTGGCTGTAAGGAGCTGAAGAAAACCTGGGTTGTAAAGCGAGTGAATAGCCCTAAATTTTGTATTGGTCAAAACACGACGTTTGTGTTGGGAGTTCATTTTGGACCCCCTGACTTTTTTTATGAGTTTATAACCTCCGTATTTTATTTTGGTCGAAACCCACTTCCAGTTTGTGTCGCAGTTCATTTTGGACTTATTTATTTTCCTGTGTATTTTGTGGTTGAGTTAGTCGAAACTCAAGGACACTTGAAAATCCACTGCTGTGGTTACATGATATGTTGGTCAACATTTGTCTTACCGATGCGTTTTTGTTTTTAGGTAATTAATATTGTATTCGCTATTTAAACAACGTTTAGTATTACGACCCTTATACTGATACATTATTCTAATTTGTTATTATTTGCTTGGGTAGTGTACAATATTCTCATACTTTGGGGGAGGTTCAGGTGGTCAGTTAGTTTGTCATTAATGATGGCTCAACGGAATTGATATTATCGTTAGTGCAGGAGTGTTAGAATTGCAGTCTTTAATTGTCAGCTAGGAATTAGATACGCTGGGGAAGGGGGGACATGTAGTTGTAGGGTTTCTTATTCTAGGGTTGTCCTTTGGAAACAGTTCCCAGTTTGCATATGGTTTAGGCTTTAGGTGTAGAAATCTATGAAGTCAGAGGTGTCAATTTAGGGTCCCCAACTTATAGGAAAACTAATGGTGTCTTCCACATTGAAACATCAACCTGTTCATCATCTCGTCGAGAAGTACACTTTCATTAACAGAATTTATCACAGCAATAAAAAATGCTGTTTAAATTAAATCAGATTTTCCAAACAATGATTATGTTGAAGCTTAGTATTAAATGTAATTCCAAGAAGTTCTTGCACTACTATTTGAAGAAAGACCAGATGTACTTTACGTATGTGTACCATTTTGTAATGATCTATCTGCATCTGTTTTATTTTCAGAATTTCCTGGAATACATCCATTCTTATGCTGCTAACAGATTTGAGCTGAAATTTGATGAAATCCTGTCAGATGGAGATTGTTTGTCATTCTTCCATCTGCCATAGTCGACCTTTTAAACTCATTTATTCCCGGTGTCCAGCTTGTCTGTGGGAGGGAAGGGAACTATGCTTTCTTTTCAAGGTGTGGAGGAACATTAGGGGCACTGCCATCAGACTACATAGGTACAGGCATTCTCCTGTTTTGAATTACTTATAATTTTCCCTTCAATGTTGAAATTGATTGGCATGAGACGTTAGAATTCTTCATAATGCTCCTTTTACACAAATAACAATTTAGGGATCCAGAATGTGTCTGGGCAGTAGAGCATATGCAAATGAATACTCAATACAACATAGATAGATTATTATCAATTCCATAGTTTTGCAAATTCCATTTTGATCAACTAGCAGGGATGTGCAGAAATTTTTTGCAACCGAATTTTACAGTTACTCCTATCAAGCAAATTAACCACTGCAAGGTGCTTTGCCAATTTAGAAAAATGCTTGAGGTTTTGTAAACTTGTTCTATTGCATACAAACCGAGAATATTAGTTAATAACCTAGGTAAAATCATATGTAATATTCATGTGGATATAAAATAGATGTTTTATAGATATAAAAACACAATGTTGGATATATAACATAGAAAACAAGTTTCAAATGAATGTAAAATCAACAAAGCGTTTTTTCACATTGAAATCCATATTGAAGTAGCCTTCTCTTATTTGGTTCATTAATGTTTATCTCCTTAATATGCATTCTACATCCTTCACGAATTTAACTATTTACTTACCAATCTACCAGTGTGTGCGTTTATGATGGTTATCTTTGACAAGTAGTATCTATCTGAAATTATGCATATAAATCCTTGAACTTTTTAAAATGCACATCGTTCTTTTTCGAAACTCCATTACTGTAACATTTCTTTACTGAACGTTTATACACTAATATGAGGTCAAAACTGACATTAATAAACGTTAATGTAATTAAAATTTTCTCAAACAAAACTCAATAACATCCTTTCTAGTTAAAATTTTGAAAAACAAATCAACATTGCATTTCATTCTTTAACCTGTTTAAAGTGCAAAGCTTAAAATATTTTTTTAATTAATGAAAATTAAAATGTAATATTAAACTTTCCATCACATAATCATAGTAAATAATTTGAAGTAAAGCTTAATATATAATTATGTCTCTTGATGGTCTAATCAATTAGCGAATCCATTTTTTATTCAAAATTCGACTGTTTGCACATTCTTTACTAAATAAATGTACTAATGGAATTGTAAATTTGAAGCCAATTCTCAATAAATAAATGAATATTATATTATTTTCTATCAGTACTATGCACCAAATAAAATTGCCATTAGTTTGACACCAAAAGGAAGTGTAAATTTTGCGTCCACCCACCTAAATACTCACTCACATTAAGCCACTTAGCTACCTAAATACTTGGCATACTTGGTATAAACTACTTGGCATCACAAATATGCATGACCATCTATAAAACTAATCACCATTATAATTGATGGTAAGGTTAGATGTGTGATGTGTCAATTTTAAAATGTTTGTCAAGTGTTAGGGGATTGAAATTTCACTGTAGTCACTAACATCAAAAGTGACTGTGGCTTAGGTGCAATGTAGAATAATTGGACTTGTTAATACATCATTGTGGTTTGCTAAAACACTAAGGGAGATCCCAATGATTTTATGGTTAACTCCTATTGTTTTGCATGAAATGGCACAAATTATTGTCTATGACAAATAATAACTCATATTTTAATCTGAATCTCCTTCATTTGCAATTCACAACCACCTTCTAAAGTGGTTTATAACATTTCCAATCAAGTTTACATAGTTTAAATTTTTTGGCAATTCACATCTATGATAATAAATTATGCATTCAAATCCATATTATTATACTTTTTTTGTGATTGGTTGAAAATAATTTGAATTTCATATTAAGTAACTAAAAAATCTCTTGCAAAATTTCAATGAAAATTATAGTCCATGGTTACAAATGTTGTTAGGTCATTGTTTATTATTTTAGGACATGGAACAACAAACTATTTTTTTATAATCAATGTACCACCACCACAATGATGTAAAGTGAATTTGAAGATGGTGAATGAATAAAAACGTCCACGAAAATTAAAATCGAAGTGATGTAAGGATTTATAATGATTGCTTGAAACAATGTTAACACAATGAACTTCGTGTATTTTCACAATTATGACCATTGATATTTCTTAAAACACATTTCCAAGGTTTTATTAAAGTCAATTTGGACACCTGACTAGTCTATAGTTCTTAAATTGGAGACCTTGAAATCAAAATGGTTTATTATAAACATACAATAACGTCTCCTGTTATTGTAGAACAGCCTTCAATTCAAAGTTTGCAAAATTGTGAAGGCCATAAATTTGAATGCCCTTTTTGGTAGTTCAACAAAGGAAACCTTTGCTAAAATTTCATGAACACATTTAAGAACATCTTTTTCAACCAAATTTACCAACATTGCTTCAAGTGAAAAATGTTCATGCATGATAATGACATTATATTTGTAAATTTTATTTTCTTCTTTAGGCACAACATATGAATAGTGAAATCATTCATTTGGTTTTTTTGTTTATTTCACATGACATATCATCACAAAAAAAGGGATAAGGTCCATTGAACTAGGGAACAAATTATGATATAAAATCCTAGAATAATAAGTATTGTAATGGTTTAAATACATATATTGATTTCATGTTGGGATTTTTCAAATAAATGACATCATTTGCCAAATACATTGACAATAATTTTAAATATTTATCATGTGAATTACATTACATTGTTGGCATCAACAAGTTCAAATGGAATGCACAAAATGACAAATATCATCATCTCTAAGTGCTGATGTAAATTGAAAAATATTATATATTTAAAATAAATGGTCTATAATGGTTGGTTTGACTCAATAAAACAATTGTTTTTAATGACCTTATTTGAATGTGATATTATATTTGAACTTGAATGCATTCAAATTTAAATGTTATGGGTAGCTCTTCATGACAAATCCCTTCATAATCATATTTTATTAAAATTGTATTAAGGATTATCCCTTTGCCATTAAAATCAAAGGCCTTTTGGAAAACATTAAATATAATTCAAAGTCCTCCAAGTGATGATGACAAGTTTGAATTAAAACATGATGTGTAACGGACTCTTGTATTTTCTTGGTGGCCCATCTTGATTCCAAGTGCTTCAAATTTTGGATTCAATAGAACCACACAATTAGTATTAGAATTTAAACATTGTTGGTGGTCACATTTATGGAAATAATGAAGGAGATTTGACTATTAACATGTTTATGGGCCTTTTATTTGTACTTGATCAAAATACATAATAAAGTTCTATGAAAATCCTACAATTACAACTTTAATAGGATGGTCCATTGAAAGATGGTCTCATGCAATGATTTTTTTTCAACATTCTAATGTTGTCATTGGTTGGCATCCCAAGAAGGATTTTACATTAAATGGAAATAACACAAGAAGGATAGTAAAAGAATTTGTTATGGTCATGCTACTATTTAGCAACCTACATGAACAAGCTTTCTAAATCTAGAAAACCTAATTCAAAACCCTTGTTTGTTTGGCCCAAGGTTCAAACTTAGGCAAAAAATTTCATGAAAAAAAAATTGGTTTTATTCATAAGAGTATAGATCTTCCCATGTTTTAAATAGAATGTGCACAAATCTGAATATTAAAAAAATATTAATGGCCAAGTATAGATAAGAACTTCCCGATACATTGGAAGGAACATGTGTTTAAACTAATTCAACTTTAGATGTTTTCTTCTTGGCATCATATGTAGGTATTTACTATAATTACATCCTTAGAGTTTGTGATAGGCAAATTAAAAACAAAAGATGCTTACTTAGCCAAGCATAAAATCAAGTGTCCAAATTTTGTCTAATTTCAATTCAAGTAATTTTTACATGGTTATTCACCTAAGGCATACATATAATTGGTAAATGATTTACTTGTGCACAATATTAATGTCACACAATTAAAAAGATTACAACCCACAATGCATGCCAAGATAAAATGTTAAAATCCTAATGTAATGCAATATTCATTTCAATGATTTATTTGACTCCTCAAGTGGGTAGTTTATTAAAACCAATCCATGTAAATTATCATTGATAACTATGTGAAAATTTTAATTTACTTCATAATATATAATTTCATTCAAATTTTAATGGCTATAAGGTTAAAAACACTCTTGCATCAAGCCATCCCACCCAATATCCCCTTCTAGGCTTGGAATATTATCTAACTATCATTTGGAAACTACTTCCTTTCCTTGAGTTATTTTCCTTCAATTAATTTAATCATGTCACTTTTCCAACATAAACAACTCTGCATTAAACCTTATTCAAACATAGTCAAAAGTTTTACATAGACTTGATGCATAATTCCTAACAAATAAACAATTAAATATGAAATTTGCAAACAACCCAAAGCCATCACATGGAACAACAAATTGGGGTTTAATGAGGACTTTGATTTTTCAAAAACATTGAATAAATAAACTAAAAATGGGTTATGTTTAAATTCCAAAATGTGAGCTAGGTGGTGTTTTAAAAAGGGAAAAACTACACAACATTGGCTTAAATCCGTATTATGTGTGCATTTAGTTTTTGACATACATATCAAGTAAGTGTAAGTGTATAATTTTCATTTGCATTTGTGTAAATGTAAGTGTAAAAGTGTGTAACATTCTTTCACCATGTGTAAAACATGATAAAGGTAAATGTAATGTTTAAAAAAACCACATACATTTATATAATTTTACACATTAAAGTTGTCGCAACATCTGGGTGTTCATTTAGATGTTGACACTACCCAATGTTACATCATAAGAAGGTCAACCTAGGTGTGAGCCATGGATTATAGTTCAACAATTACTTAAGCTTTAGTTCCGTAATTTTCCTTAGTACTAATGATTTGAATGCTCATAAGCCTCCAAGTAGTGATTATTAATAGTTGAATCAGCTTTTGTGATATTTCTAGGCATATAGTACTTCTTTATTTCAGTTGATGTAGCGCTTAATTAGTTAAGCACCTAGTAAACCTTTTA
>Ga0116229_10004458_pt1 | contig 22936 bp, 21 predicted proteins | sample S1TSphgellanicum_3_FD_87313 | JGI IMG/M metagenome (GOLD analysis project Ga0116229, IMG submission 87313) | Host-associated microbial communities from peat moss isolated from Minnesota, USA - S1T2_Fc - Sphagnum magellanicum MG | ecosystem: Host-associated > Plants > Peat moss > Unclassified...
AGCCCTGACCCGCCTGGAAGGTTCGCTCCGCAGCAAGGGAATCGTAGCCTAAAACACGAGGTTGGCGCTCTCCCCGCTGTGCATCGAAGCGTCGTCCAGCATTTCCAGGTAGCGTTTCATCCAGCGCAGATGCGTCACCAAGGGTCCATCAAACGGTCGTTTGCCAAAGCTCGTATTGAGGCTGTGTGCACAAGCAAGAAATGTAACCGCAGATAAACACCGACGCCCCTCTCCAACCGCCTGGCCCATTCATTCGTGAACGCGAACGGATACGCGGCATGACCCGACCCGCGTCGGATGGCCGGTGCAGTAGAATTCTTGCCCAGCCTCGAAGCGCCTGCCGCCTTTCTCCATCCTTGCTTATTCAGCTGAAACGCGAACGGCCCAGTTGGAGAACGGCGAAAACGCTTCGTTTTTCCATCCTACCGACACCGATCGAATAAAATGAGATCGATACAAATATTAATTATAAGGAAAAAAGTCCTTGACCGGACTCCGGCTCCACCGCTAGTCTCATCCGGTCGACGCCAAAACTGCGTCTACGATATCGCCAAAAAATCGCAGCCGCCCCCGCAGGGGCGGCTTTTTTGTTGAAAGGACATTCCCATGGCTTTCTCGCTGCGCAATCTCTCCGTGCTCGCTTACGCCAACGGCTTTACCCTCTGGCATTACAAATCAGGCGCTGATGACCAGCAGGAAACCGGCCAGATGGGCTATTTCGACGAGGCCGGCGATATGCTGGCAGGCGGCGACATGATGATGGTGTCGGGGCGGGAGGGCGGCCGCATGCTGTGCATCGTGGCGGATTCGGCGGGCGTGCGAACGGCGCCTATGGCCTGACCTGGTCGGGTCTCGGCTGGCCGAGGATTTCCTGGGCGTGGCGCGCCACCCCGGCGTCGGTCAGCTCGAACCGCCCATCCGCGCGCGTCCGGGCGAAGCCATCCTCGGCCAGGCGCTGCAGGCAGGGGCCATCCTTCAGCCCCTGCGGCCGGCCCGAATCGCCGGCCAGAGTCAGCCGGTGCAACGCGGCGCGGCAGCATGTCTCCAGATAGGGTTGGTCCCACATAGGCCGCTTGTCTTACGGCGGGTGCAATGCTGCAAGCGGTCGAAGCTTGCCGCCGCCGCAGGCGGCCGGGGGCTTGAACGTGTCTGCCTTTCCGGTCAGTAACACTCGTGACCTTCCTCGCCCGATTTACCCCTTTGCTCCGCCTGGTCGACCCGGAGCGTGCCCATGGCTGGGCCCTGCGCGCGCTGGCGGCGGGTCTCGCCGGCCGGCAGACCCAGCCGGATCCGGCCGCCCTGGAAGTGCGCGTGCTGGGTCTGGCCTTTGCCAACCCGATCGGGCTGGCCGCGGGTTTCGACAAGAACGCGGTGGCCATCGTGCCGCTGATGCGCCTCGGGTTCGGCTGCGTGGAAGCCGGCACCGTCACGCCGCGCCCGCAGCCGGGCAACCCACGGCCGCGCCTGTTTCGGCTGCCCCAGCATCGCGCGGTGATCAACCGGCTCGGCTTCAATAATGAGGGGCTGGATGCCTATCTAGGCCGGCTGAAAACCATCGGGCCGCGCCCCGCCCGGTTCGGTGCCAATGTGGGAATCAACAAGGAAGGCGCCGATCCGGAACGGGATTATCCCGCCCTCGTTGCGGCCGTCACACCCTATGCCGACTATGTAACGATCAACGTGTCCTCGCCGAATACGCCGGGTCTGCGCGACCTGCAAAGCGAGGCGCGGTTGCGCGCGATCCTGGAAGCGATCGTGGCGCAGGTGCCGGTGCGACCGCCGCTGCTGGTGAAGCTGGCGCCCGATCTTTCCGATGCCGGGCTCGCGGCGGTGGTCGAGACCGCAATCGCCTGCGGGGTGCAGGGATTGATCATCTCCAACACCACCATCGCGCGGCCGCCAGGATTGGCCGGCGAGAACAGCTTGCAGGTGGGCGGGCTGTCCGGCGCGCCGCTCTTCGAGCGCTCCACGGAGATGCTGCGTCTGGCCCATCGTCTGTCGCGCGGAAGGCTGGTGCTGGTCGGTTGCGGCGGCGTGCGGACCGGCGCCGACGTGCTGGCGAAACTACGCGCGGGGGCCAGCCTGGTGCAGCTTTATACCGAATTCGCCTATGAAGGCCCGGTGCTGATCCCCCGGCTGAAACTGGAATTGCTGGAAGCCATGCGGGAACAGGGATTCGCCAAGGTGATGGATGCGGTGGGGACGGGCGCTTGATGAGCGGTTTTCAAGGCCTCTCGGATATTGCGGACTCGTATGACGGGTTCATCGTCGATCTCTGGGGCGTGGTGCATAACGGCGTCGCGCCCTATCCTGGCGCCATGGCGTGCCTGGAAAAACTGGCTGGCCGACCGGTGCTGCTGCTCTCCAATGCGCCGCGCCGCTCGGCCTCCGCCCAGGGCATGCTTCGGCGGATGGGCATTCCTGATAGGCTCTACACCGCCATCCTCACCAGCGGCGAAGCGACCTGGCTGGCGCTGCGCGACCGGACCGACCCTTGGTTCGCCCGGCTTGGCACGCGCGTGTATCATCTGGGGCCGGCGCGGGATCGCAACGTGCTGGATGGGCTGGGGCTGACCGTTGTGCCAAGGCCCGATCAGGCGGAGTTCGTGCTGAATACCGGGCCGGATGACGATGTAAGCGATCCGCGCGATCTCGCCACCTTCGTGCCGGAGTTGGAGGCATGTTTTCAGGCCGGCCTGAAGATGATCTGCGCCAACCCCGATCTGGTGGTGATGCGCGCCGGGCTGCGTATTCTATGCGCTGGCGCGTTGGCGCAGCATTACCAAACCCTTGGCGGCGACGTGATGTATCTGGGCAAGCCAGATCCCGCCATCTATCGCCTGGCGCTGGCGGAGCTTGGTTTGGCTGCATCCCGCGTGCTGGCCATCGGCGATTCTCTACACACCGACATCGCCGGCGCGGCCGGCGCGGGGATCGACAGTCTTTGGGTTCTCGGCGGCATCCATTGGGAGAGCCTGGCCGAAAACCCCTCCGCCGCGCCCCACGCCGCCGCCGAACATGGCCTATCCCCCAGATTCACGCTGCCGCTTCTGGCTTGGTAGGCCCGCGCCTTACCCATGCCCGAGTTGGAGAAAAATCCTACGAAAGAATCTGAGCATCTTGGCGAAAATCATGCTCCGCTCAGGCTCGGGTCTGGACTGAATATAGAAGTCTATCGACGGGTGCTGGTCATCGCGTGGCGGAGGAATATCAAAGCGAATGCACGCACTGACCGTTGCTGATCACGTTGCAGTGCTTCTTCCCAATGGGGCTGATCGCTGCCCTATTTGGCCACCTGATGTGTTTGCGGTCGTAGCTTCGCTTGCTGACCGCACCGGCTTTTACGCGGAGCCTGGGATTGTGCTGAGCACCACCACCCGTGAAAGGCAAGTTAAACGCGCTTGGGCGGATCGCGCCGTGAGTCTAGGGGAGGACTGGCGAACCAAAGGCAAAGTGCCGCCGGAGGTCGATAAGCTATGGCACCGCTTTACCCTGCTCGCGTCGTGCGCGCTGGCAGACCGAGCTTCCACCCAAGCACGCACATGGAAACGTCTTGCCCATCGCCTTCTTGAGATCGCGGATGAGGCATCTACGGGGATGGGCTTCATTCCCGACGCGGACAATCTTTTTGCACAATTCGCCTTTGATCAGCTGGGCCTCTCGCTCCGCGAGATGCCAACGGTCTTGCGCTGCCCGTCTTCGATCTGTATTCGGATCGATCCCGATATTCTTTGCGTGATGCCCAAGTCACTCACGCCTGGGGTTGGCTGCACACTACGCTCGCTCACCCATCACTTGGCGTTGCTTCCAGGTCAGGGCACGGTGCGCGCACACTGGTGCATTACCGCGCCCTTACCGAATAGCGAGGAGATATCCCCTCAAACAACTGAGTTTAACGTCCTTGTCGTTCCATACCCCTACTGCGTGGCGCGCGCTGATTTCCAAGTTGCCAAGCCACCGACGGACGAGGCAGACGGGTATTTTGCTCTCTCCCAAGGCTGGTTGGATGGGAAAGGGACCCAGCATCGCGTGGAGTTTGCGAAGTTTCTGGCTGATTTGGTCCGAATGGCTACCACAAGGTTGGACAACGGCGTTGTGCATGCCGTCGTTTTGCCGGAGACCGCCCTCGATCCGGCATTCGCGGAGGCTGCATCCGAGCGACTTCGCTCAGTCTTTCCGGGCATGGAAGCGTTTATTGTCGGCATGCTCGAACCTGGCATGAAGCTGGCCAAGAACAAGGCAAGGCTGTACCTGCCACGGGCGCAGTTCCCGGTGGATCAGAGCAAGCATCACAGGTGGGTGCTGAACGGCGGTCAAATCCGTCAATACCAGCTTGGCCGCACGTTAGACCCATCCGGCAGATGGTGGGAAAATATCAACATTTCAGACCGTCAAATCTGGTTTGCTCTCCTTCGCCAGGATATAGTTGTATCAACCTTAGTATGTGAGGACTTGGCGCGGTTCGACCCGGTGCTGCCCGTCATAAATGCGGTCGGGCCGAATCTCGTGGTGGCATTGCTTATGGACGGCCCGCAGCTGCAAGCGAGATGGCCAGGTCGCTACGCGACGGTGCTCGCCGAAGATCCAGGCAGTGCGGTTCTTTCGGTGACCAGCCTTGGCATGGCCAAACTAGCCCGACGTTATCGGGAGCCTGAGAACCGTGTCGTGGCACTTTGGAAGGACGCCGGTGGCGGACCAGCGCAGGAACTGTACCTGCCACCTGACGCGCAGGGTCTTCTCCTTTGCCTTTCCAGCCGGGACGACGAGGCGAGAACAATGGGTGGTAGGAGCGACGGTACTGCTACCGTTCGTCTTGGGTTAGATGAAGTTTGGCCAGTTACGGCCGCCCTGGCGCCAGCATGGTTGCCAGAAGTACGATAGGGGGCTAATTTAACGAAAGAGGTAGATGTCGTGAGTCACAGCACCGCCACAGAAGAGTATTTCCGGTCTATCAACGCGTATGTGAAGCGGCTTGAGACTACTCGGCTGATTGATCTGCGGGAGGCTCTGGTTGCTTACGCCGATGGGACAGAGGTAACCAGCGCATCTGGGAAGCCATCAAAGAAGAACGTTAAGAAATAGGCCGCCAATTGTTTTGACGGATGATTCCCCCAGTGGCCATCGCGTTCTGGCACCCACCCTAAAGGGCTTGTTCCAAAATTATCGTTCTGTTTCACGGTATCGAACAAGCCCTTAGCCTTTGTTTTGCGAGCAGCTTTAGCGACGTGCACACGCACTTATTTCCGCTGCTGTCTTAAGCGTGCCCCGCCGTGCCCGAGAGCAGGATCGGGTCTATTTTCAGGATCGCCATCGCCCGCCGCCATTTGGTGTCGTGCTGGGTGTCGAACAGCAGATCGACACTGGAGGGGGCGGAGAGCCAGGCGTTTTCCTGGATTTCACGGTCCAGTTGCCCTGGGCCCCAACCGGCATAGCCAAGGGCGAGGAAGCCACGGGCCGGGCCGCCGCCATCGGCGATCGCTTTCAGCACATCCAGGCTCGCCGTCAGTGCCACCTGCTGGTCCACCATCAGGCTGCCATCGCCGGTCCAGTCGGCGGTGTGCAGAACGAAGCCGCGCGCGGCATCCACCGGTCCGCCGCGAAACAGCTCGATCTGGCGCACTGGCGGCACCGGCTTCACCTCAAGCTGCTCCAGAAGATCGCCAAAGCTTGGGCTGGCCAGGGGGCGATTCAGGACAATGCCCATCGCGCCCTCCGGCGTGTGGGCACAGACATAGATCACCGCCTGGCTGAAATGCGGCGTGGTCATCGCCGGCATGGCAATCAGCAACTGCCCGGTCATCAGCCCCGCCGTATCGTCATCCTGCTCCTCAGTACTGCGCGTATCCAACCTGCCCATCGCCCCCATGCTCCCGAACCAGAACGCCAACAGTCCGGATTGCGGATGTGGCGGCCCGAACCGGGCCCGCAACCCTTGTATCATGCCCTGCGATCACGGCGGATCGGCCAAGCGCCGCACGATTATATGGCGAATACCGTACCTGGTGACAGGAAAGCCGGGACTGATTACAGCTTCTTCATAGCATGATAACCGGGCAAGGTTTTCAATCATCCAAACGGGGCAGGGTTTTCAATGATCAAACAGGGTGACGTTCTTCCCTCGATGAAGCTGATGGCTGCGACCGCCGATGGTCCTCGGGAGATCTCAACCGAGGAGATTTTCACCGGCAAGCGTGTGGTGCTGTTTGCCGTCCCTGGCGCCTTCACACCTACCTGTTCGGCCCGCCATCTGCCGGGATTCAACGACCATCTGGCCGAATTCAGCGACAAGGGTGTGGCGACGGTGGTCTGCATGGCGGTGAACGATGCCTATGTGATGGGCGCATGGGCCAAAATGCAGGATGTGAGCCCGGAGATACTGATGCTGGCGGATGGGTCGGCGCAGTTCACCAAGGCGATCGGCCTGGAGCTCGATCTCACCGCGCGCGGCCTGGGTGTACGCAGCCAGCGTTTCGCGCTGATCGCCGACGATATGAAGGTGACCCATCTGGCGGTCGAGCAACCTGGGGATTTCGACGTCAGCCGGGCTGAAGCGGTGCTCGCGGCGCTGTAGCGGCCCGCCCGCCAGCCCACCCGATGCACCGACGCCTGTGCGCACGCATAAATGTGCCGGATTCGCAACTATTAATATGGGTAAATTGTGTCGTTCACGTAACGTTCACTTCACAACTTCGCGAGTGGGGCACAGTGTAACCACAGGTTGTGGGTCTTGGAGTGGGCGCACTCGCAAGCTCCGCATTTCGGTGGAGTGCAGCATGGAACAAGGCTGGATTTATGTTCTGGTTAACTCGTCCATTCCGGGCATGGCCAAGATCGGCCGCACCGTACGGCCACCGGCCGATCGGGCCGCCGAGCTCTCCGCGGCCACCGGGGTGGCGACGCCCTTCATCATCGCGTTCGATCAGCCTTTTGCCGATTGCTGCGAGGCGGAGCGGCTGATCCACGCGGAACTGGACCGGCGGGGCCTGAGGATCGCCCCTAATCGCGAATTTTTCCGCGGCCCGATTTCCGAGATGGTGCGAGTGATTATCGATACCGCCGATCGCTGCGACGCTGCGGTGCCGGCGCTGCCCGATCAGTCGGCCGACCGGCTTCGCCTGGCCGGTGACCGTGCCTTATTCGGCCTGGGAGATACGCTGCAGGATACCGGCGAAGCCCTGCGCTGCTTCAAGCTCGCGGCGAGCCGTGGATCGCTGATCGCCTGCGAACGGCTGGGTCATGTCTATGTGCGGCTCTATCTCGGCGCGCGCAGCCGGGCCGGGCGGCGCCGGGCGCTGACCGCGCTGAAGGAAGGGGTCAGGCGCGGCAATTACTATTGTTATTGCGAGTTGGGCATCCTGTTCGCCGCCGACCGCCATGTCGCCAATTTCGAAAAAACCTGGGACCTGTTCTTTGCCAGGCGGGCGGATTCCTTCAATGCCGATATCGAGGGCGATGAAACCCGGTTTGCCCAGGCCTGCAGCTTCTACATCACCTGCGCCATCGACCTGGATCGGCCAAGAACCCACCTCGCCGAGCTGCGCGCGGCGTCAGACGCCATTCTGGCCGCGTGCCTCACCCAACTGGACGCGCTGCGCGACCAGCCCGAGGCGCGTCTACCGGTGGTGCGGGCCCTGCGCTGGGCGTATGAGAATCTGTTGCCGCAGCCAGAATTCACCCCCAGGCGAAGGCTTGGCAGGCGGAAATTGCATCCCTGGGCGGCAGAGGCGGATACCGCGCCGGCGTGACTGCTGGGATCGTCCAAGCCGGGGCATTGGGCACGGTCACGGAGATCGGGCTGACCGATAAGGAATTTGACCAGGAAGGGCGCGGAGGAAGGCACGAAGAAAAAAGTGCCGATCCTGAGGGTGCATCGGGCGCTTCTTCATGACTGCTTAGGGCCCGTTCGACATTAACTGAATCGAGTTACCGGGTCGAACGGGCCCTAAGATTTTGTTTGAAAAGGCATCTTTGTCGGCGTGCCGACGCACTTATTTGCCGACCATGCCTTAGTGTTCTTCCTGGTCAAACCTCTTGCTCACGCGCGGTCAAGAACACCCGGCGTGCCATAACCGCCCCCGAGTGCGTACAGGCTACCCACCTAATCCTTACCGGGCCCTGCGGTGTAGGTGGAGAGCACCGCGTCGGTGGTCACGTCTATTTCCTGGAGACGCACTTCGTAGCCCCACAGCATCGCCAATTGTTTTAACGTTGCTTCGGCGTCTTTCTTCGCCAGCAGCTGGCCGGCGCGGGTGCGGTGTTCCAGCATCAGCTTGCGGTCGCCGGAGAGATCCACATCCACCACCTGCACATCGGCATCGTTCAGCCCTGGATCGTAGGAGCGGGCGAGGCTGCGACGGATTGAGCGGTAGCCTTCATGGTCGTGGATGGCATCCACCAGCAAAGTCGGGTCGGCGGTGTCGTCCTTCAGGCGGAACAGGCGGAAATCGCGGATCACCTTGGGAGAGAGGAATTGCAGGATAAAACTCTCGTCGCGGTAATTCGCCCAGGCGTGGCGCAAGGTGCCGATGGAATCGCCATTGCCGGCAATGTCAGGAAACCAGTCGCGGTCTTCCGCCGTAGGCGCGTCGCAGATGCGAGCGATATCCGTCATCATCGCGTAGCCGAGGGCGTAGGGATTGAAATCCGGGCCGCCGGCCGGATGGTCGAAGCCTGGCTGCATGATCACGTTGCTGGTGGAATGCAGCACTTCCAGGAAGGCGGCATCGTCGATCTGCCCCTTTTCGTGCAGCCGGGTCATGATGCGCTGATGCACCCAGGTGGCGCAGCCTTCATTCATCACCTTGGCCTGGGGCTGCGGGTAGAAATACTGGGCGATCAGCCGGACGATGCGGATGATCTCACGCTCCCACGATTCCAGGCGGGGCGAGGATTTTTCAAGGAAATAGAGCAGGTTCTCTTCCGGCAGGCCAAGCCGCCGCCGGCGCTCGGAAATCTTGTCGATACCAGGGGCGGGTTTGGCGTCCGGCAAGGTGCGCCAGAGATCGTCGAACATCCTCTCGTCGTATTCGCGCCGCGCCCGCTCACGCTTTTCCTCGGTCTTGAGGTCCATCTGCACCCGGCCGCCATGGCGATGTACGCCATGGCGTGAAAGGCTGTGCGCCGCATCCAGAATACGCTCCACCGCCGCCACGCCGTAGCGATCCTCGCAGCCGGCGATATAGCTGCGGGCGAAGGCCAGGTAGTCCAATATGGCCGAGGCCTCGGTCCATTGCCGGAACAAATGGTTGTTGCGGAAGAAATGGTTGTGGCCGAAGGCGGCATGGGCAATCACCAGCGCCTGCATCGTCGCTGTGTTCTCCTCCATCAGGTAGGAGATGCAGGGGTTGGAGTTGATCACCACCTCATAGGCCAGGCTGGTATAGCCGCGGCGATAACTGGCCTCGTGCTGCAGGAAGCGCTTGCCATAGGACCAGTGCCGGTAGGTCAGCGGCATGCCATGGGCGGTGTAGATATCGAGCATCTGCTCCGAGGTGATCAGCTCGATCCGGTTAGGATAGATGTCCAGCCCGAGCTCTTCGGAGGCCACACGATCAATCGCGTCATAGGCGCGGCGGAGGGTAGCGTAATCCCAGTCCGCGCCCTGGTAAAGCAGTTCGCTCATCGGGCGACGGCATTCATGCGCGCACCTTGCGGCCGAACAGGTCGCGGAACACCGGGAAGATGTCGCGCCGATCGGCCACGCGCCGCATGGCGAGTTTTGGTGCGCGTTCGGCCAGGGGGGCGTAGCCGCGCCACAGATCGGTATCGCCGCGGATCACCGCGGCCGACATCGCCACCTCGATATAGGCGAAATGCTGCACCACCGGCAGAATCTCGGTTTCCAGCAGGGTCACGGCGCGTTGGGTGTCGCTGCTGTAATTATCGCCATCCGAGGCCTGGGCGGCATAGATGTTCCACGAATCCGAGGGGTAGCGCGCGCGCTGGATGCGCGCGCATTCGGCAAGCGCGGTTGAAACCACGGTGCCGCCGGTGCGTGGGTCGGTGAAGAAGATTTCCTCATCCACTTCCTCCGCCACCTCGGTATGGCGGATGAACACCAGATCGACCCGCTTGTAGCGCCGCTCCAGGAACACATGCAGCAGCAGAAAGAAGCGCTTTGCCAGATCCTTCATGGTTTCCGACATCGAGCCCGATACATCCATCAGGCAGAACATCACCGCCCGCGCGGTGGGTTTCGGCACCTGGGTGTAGCGGCGGTAGCGCATGTCGATCGGGTCGACCCAGGCCACGCGCGCCAGGCGCCGCAGGGCGATCTCCAACTCGCCGCGCAGCATGTGCAGCCGGTCGGGGTCCTCGCCGGTTTCGGCCAGGCGGGCCACTTCCTGCTCAAGTTCCAGCACTGCGGGGGTTTTTGGCCGGCGCAGGCCGATACGGCGGGCCATGGATTGGCGCATGGTGCGCGACATATCCACCTGGGACGGCGTGCCATCCACGCTGATGCCGGCGCGGGCGGGTGACATCGCATCGGTGGCGAGCACCTGGCTCTTGACCAGATCGGGCAGTTCCAGATCCTCGAAGAACAGGTCTAGAAATTCGTCGCGGGTCAGGACGAAGCGGAAGCCATCCTGTGCCTCTCCATCGCCTTGCCCGGCACCATCGCCACCGCCCCCCCCGCCACCGCCGCCTTTCGGCCGCGGCAGCCGGTCGCCGGTGGAAAAAACCTTGTTGCCGGAGAGCACGATATGGCGGTCGCCGCCGGAAAACACCGTGTGGAACGAGGGCTCGTGCAGCACATCGGCCGGTATGGTCACCGTCTCGCCCTGCTTGCTTTCCCGCAGCGTGCCCTGGTCGATCGCCTCACGCGCCGTTTTGGCAATCGCGCCTCTGGCGCGTGCGAGCACGCGCTGCCGGTTTTCCAGGTTCTTGCCGTGCGGGTTCGACCGCCTATCGATAATATCCACGACGCCTCTATGTTCAGGCCGACTGCTTCACCCGCATATACCATTCCACCAGGCGGCGTACCTGCCGTTCGGTATATCCGCGGCTGACCATGCGTTCGACAAAATCATTGTGCTTCTTCTCGGTCTCTCCGTCTTTCTTGGAGCCGAAACTGATCACTGGCAGCAGATCTTCAACCTGGGAGAACATCCGCTTTTCGATAACGTCGCGGATTTTTTCGTAGCTTGTCCAGGAAGGATTGCGGCCGCCATTCGCCGCGCGATTACGTAACGCGAATTTAACTACTTCGTTTCGGAAATCTTTCGGGTTGGCGATCCCGGCAGGTTTTTCGATCTTGGTCAGCTCTCCGTTCAGCAGCTCACGGTTCAGCATCTGCCCGGTATCGGGATCCTTGAAATCCTGATCCTCGATCCATGCATCGGCATAGTCGAGATAGCGGTCGAACAGATTCTGCCCGTAATCACCGTAGCTCTCCAGATACGCTTTCTGCACTTCATTGCCGATGAATTCAGCGTAACGCGCGGCCAATTCGGATTTTATCGTCGCCAGATAGGCGCTTTCGGTCTCCGGCGGGAATTGTTCGCGCTTGATCGCCTGCTCCAGCACATACATCAGATGTACCGGGTCCGCCGCCACCTCGTCGGAGGAATGGTTGAAGGTAGCGGAGAGCACCTTGTAGGCGAATCGGGTGGAGACGCCGTCCATGCCTTCATCGACACCGGCGGTATCCCGGTATTCCTGCATGGTGCGTACTTTGGGGTCGGTTTCGCGGATATTCTCGCCGTCATAGACACGCATCTTCGCGAAGGGGCGGGAATTGGCGTGCGGTTTCAGCCGCGACAACACGGCGAACCGCGCCAGCATTTCCAGCGTGTGCGGCGCGCAGGGCGCCTCTGCCAGGGCGGAACTGCTGATCAGCTTCTGGTAGATCTTCGCTTCCTCGGTCACCCGCAGGCAGTATGGCACCTTCACCACACACACGCGATCGAGAAAGGCTTCGTTGGTCCGGTTGTTCCTGAAACTCTGCCACTCGGCCTCGTTGGAATGGGCCAGCAGGATGCCGCCGAAGGGGATGGCGCCGATATTTTCGGTGCCCAGGTAATTGCCTTCCTGCGTGGCTGTCAGCAACGGATGCAGCATCTTGATCGGCGCCTTGAACATCTCGACGAATTCGAGAATGCCCTGGTTGGCGCGATTCAAGCCGCCGGAGAATCCATAGGCGTCGGGGTCGTTCTGGCTGAACATCTCCAGCTTGCGGATATCCACCTTGCCGACCAGGGCGGAAATATCCTGGTTGTTGTCGTCTCCAGGTTCGGTCTTGGCCACAGCGATCTGCCGGCGGCGCGATGGGTAGAGCTTGACCACCCGGAACCGCTCCAGATCGCCATCCCACTCGTCCAGCCGCTTCAGCGCCCAGGGGCTGGCGACGCCGGTGAGGATGCGGCGCGGTATGCCGTATTTTTCCGCCAGCGGCCCTGCCATGGTCTCCGGGTCGAACAGCCCGAGCGGGCTTTCAAATACCGGGCTGATCTCGCTGCCGGCCTTGAGCACATAAATGGGCTGCAGCTCCATCAGCGCCTTCAGCCGTTCCCCGAGTGAGGATTTGCCGCCGCCAACCGGCCCGAGCAGATACAGAACCTGCTTGCGCTCCTCCAGGCCCTGGGCGGCGTGGCGGAAGAAACCGACGATGCGCTCGATCGTCTCCTCCATGCCGTGGAATTCGGAAAAGGCCGGGTAGATGCGCACGGTACGGTTGAGAAAGATGCGGCCGAGCCGGGGGGTGCGCGACGTATCCACCAATTCTGGCTCGCCGATTGCCTTCAGCATCCGTTCGGCCGGGCTGGCGTAGCAGCCGGGATCATCCCGGCAGGCAACCAGGTAGTCCGCAAGGCTCATTTCCACCTCGCGGCGCTGATCCCGCAGGGCGGTATGCAGGGCAAATACACTATCGGTCTGAGGCATCACGATACTCCATGAGGAGCCGGGCCGACGAAGAGTGCGTCTGGTCAGGCTACCAGCAGATCCACGCGTAATTCCAGTTGGGCGGCCTTTTTACCCGTTCAAGAAAAGCCTCCCTTCTGGCCAGCGCTCACGCTACCTTGGTCTCGGCCTGCGATGCGAGCGCAATCCGCAAACTCGGCCAAGCAACTTGCGTACCCCCGTTCGCCGTTGCCAGAGAGACGCAGTATTCGCCTTGGATATATCGAGTCTGGCGCTGTGCGTGCGCCCCCTCGCTGTCCGATTGCAGGACCCTCACATAGAGAGTGCGAGTCAAACGTTGCAGATGCCTAAATGGCGCAACACGAATTGTATCGTCGCCGGAGTCGGGTGGCGCATGGCGCGGTGGCCTGTCAGGTGACGGCGGCTCTGGCCTGGAATCGGGGATCTTGCCAAACGCTGGTGGTCATCACCTGCCTGAGGAGCGCGACCGCATCCCAGATTTCGCTAAAACCCAGATAAAGCGGGGTGAAGCCGAAGCGCAGGATGTCGGGGGCGCGGAAATCGCCGATCACGCCGCCGGCGATCAGCGCCTGCATGATCGGCCAGGCATGGCCATGGCTGAGGCATACCTGGCTGCCGCGCTGGTCATCGTCGGGCGGCGACTCCAGGGCGAAGCCGAACCCGTCCAGTTCCTGGGCAATAAGGGCGGCGAACAGGCGGGTTTGCGCCAGGGATTTCCGCCGGATATCCGCCATATCGGCTTCCAGCAGCAGATCGACCCCAACCTCCAGCGCCGCCAGGCTGATCACCGGCGGGGTGCCCACGGCGGCGCGGGTAATGCCCTGGGCCGGGCGATAGGATGGCTCGAAGGCGAACGGGCTGGCATGGCCGAACCAGCCGGATAAAGGCGGCGATGCCAGATCGTGCAGGCGCTCGGTGATATAGAGGAACGCCGGCGCGCCGGGCCCGCCATTGAGGTATTTATAGCCGCAGCCGACCGCGAGATCGGCGTTCGACTCAGCCAGCGAGACGGGCAGGGCGCCGGCGGAATGGGCCAGATCCCATAGCATGATCGCGCCCGCCGCATGGGCTTTGGCGGTGATCGCGCCCATCTCCCAGAGCCGGCCGGTGCGGTAATTCACGTGGGTGAGCATGACCACGGCGGTGCCGCTGCAGATGGCGGCTTCGATCTGCGCCGCCGGCGCCAGGCGCAATTCATGGCCCTGGCCAAGCAGGTCGGCCAGGCCTTCGGCCATATAGAGATCGGTGGGAAAATTATCGGGTTCCGAGAGGATCACCCGGCGATCCGGCCTTAGCCGGAGGCCGACGGCGAGCATTTTGAACAGATTCACGCTGGTGGAATCGGCGACCAGCGTTTCGCCCGGTCGCGCGCCGATCAGCCTGCCGATCTTCTCGCCGATTCGCTGCTGCAGATCGATCCAGCCATGGGTATTCCAGCTGCGGATCAGGCCGTCGCCCCATTCCCGCTCGACCACCTGGCGGACCCGCGCGGGGGTGGCTTTCGGCATGGCGCCGAGCGAATTGCCATCCAGGTAGATGATGCCCTCCGGCAGCACGAAACGGTCGCGAAACCGGCGGAGTGGATCGGTGGCGTCCAGCGCCAGGCAATTGGCCCGGGTGATGTGCGCGCCCATCAGCCCGCCGCGAACCGGGCGAAATCCTGAGCGATGGCTTCGTAGATATGGCGCTTGAACGGCACCACCAGCTTGGGCAGCTCGGAGAGCGCGGCCCAGCGCCAGGCGGTGAATTCCGGATGTGCGTCACGGTCCAGCGCAATGTCCGACTCGGCGCCGAGGAAGCGGAGGGCGAACCATTTTTGCCGCTGGCCCTTGTAGCGGCCGCGGAAGGCGGAGGCAGCCACTGCTTCCGGCAGGTCATAGGTCAGCCATTCGCTGTGTTCGCCGATGATGGTGGCGTTGTTGGTGCCGATTTCCTCCAGCAACTCGCGCATCACCGCCGCAGCAGGGTCTTCGCCAGCATCGATGCCGCCCTGTGGCATTTGCCAGCTATCCGCCGCTCCATCCGGCAGACCGGCGCGGCGGCCGATGAATACCTGGCCCTCGGCGTTGAACAGGGCGGCGCCGACATTAAGGCGATAGGCGGGGTCGGTCATGGCGGTGCTTCCTGGGCAAGGGCGCGCGGCGGCGGGATGGCGGTGAGCGGTGCCAGAACCAGGCCGCGCGCGGCCAGCCCGTTGGCCCACACGGCCAGCCGCTCCAGCAGCACCGGGCGCGGCGGCCCTGCCACGCCGATCGCCGAGCCATGCTCGGCGGCGAGTTTTTCCAGCGTGGCCAGCGAGGTGTCGATGGTCTCGGCGGTGGCAGGGGAGTCGGGTGCGCGGGCGCGATCGATCACCAGGTCGGCGACGCGAGAGAGCCCCTGGGCGGCCGCTTCATCTTCGGGCGGCGGCGCGCCAGGCCGAGGGTCGAGATAGAGCAGGCCGCGATGGGCGATGGCGGACATCACGTCGCCATAGGCCTGCCGGCTGGCGGCGAAACGTTCGCCCGCCATGCCGTCGGACGCGCCGGTGGCGCCGACGCAGCCTTGCACGTTCGATAGCGACCAATCGAGATTTTCCCGGTTGCGCTCCGGGTCGCCGCCGGTGAGCAGGGATTTCACGCCTTCCTCCACGGCGGGAAAGCCGGAGGGCTCCATCGGGATGGAGACCAGGCATTCGCGGCCCTGGCGGCGTGCCGCCAGGGCCAGCCTGCCGGTGTCGGTCGTGGTGGCATAGGCGGAGAAGGCGATATCGATGGCGATCGGCAGGGTGTTCAGCACCTGTTGGCTGATGGCGTTGTCCAGACCGATGCCATCGATCACCACGGCAATGCGGGGATGGCGCTCGGCCTGGTCGAAATGGGCGGCATAGAGCTGGGCTGCGGTGGTGCCGCTATCGGAAATGCGCGGCAGCACGCGGTCGGTGAGATCGATCGCGGCTTCCTGCAGCGCCGGGTCGGGCTCGGCGATCGCGTTGGGGTTTGGCGGCGGGATGGCGGCGGCCACCGGCGGTGGTGGTGGTGTTGCCGGTCTGATCGGGCGGGCCGCCTGGGTTTGCGGTGGCGTTGCGGGCAAGCCAGGCGGTGGCCCGAGAAATTGCAGGGTGGCGGCAGCAGCCGCGAGCAAGGCCAGGGTGACTGCCCAGAAGATGAGGAGCGGACGGAAGCTGGTCATTCAGGCTGGGCTGGCCGCGCATCATCGGGGTCGCCGCTCGCCCCGGATTTTATCCGGGCTACGGGTTCCCCTCCGCCCGCAGGCGGGTGGAGGGGGGATAGTGTCGACTCAGCGGGAGGCATGCCGTTGGGCGGACATATCCTTCACCACCGTAAGGCCTTGTTGCAGCTGATAATCGGTGTTCGGGTTGGCCAGATCGAATTTCGGCCAGCTGGTGGGGGGCTTCTGGTCGATCTGTTTGGCCTGGGGCGGGATGTCGTCGCGCGGGGCGGGCGGCTTGGTGGGGGCGCTGCCGCCTTCGTTTTTCAGCGCGTGGTTCAGATCGGCTTCGCGATCGGGCAAATAATGCACCTCGTCCTCGCGGGATTCCTGAACCTCGATATCCGGCGAAATGCCGAGACCTTGGATGGAGCGGCCGGAGGGCGTGTAGTAGCGCGCGGTGGTGAGGCGGATGGCGCCGTCATTGCCCATGGGAATGACGGTCTGCACCGAGCCTTTGCCGAAGCTGCGGGTGCCGACGATGATGCCGCGATGGTGATCTTGCAGCGCGCCGGCGACGATTTCGCTGGCCGAGGCGGAACCGCCATTGATCAGCACGACGAGCGGCAGGCCATCGATCAGGTCGGTCCCCTTGGCATCCCAGCGCTGGCTATCTTCCGGATGGCGGGCGCGGGTGGAGACAATTTCGCCGTCCGGGATGAAATCTTCGCAAACATCGACTGCCTGATCGAGCAGGCCGCCAGGATTGTTGCGCAGGTCGAACACCACGCCCTTCAGCGCGCCATGGCTCTGCTCCTTCAGCTTGGCGATCGCTTCCCGCAGTTTCGGGTCGCTCTCCTCGTTGAAGCTGGACATGCGGATATAGCCGATATCGCCATAGAGCGCCGATTTCACCACCTGGATGTGGATCACCTCGCGGGTCATCACCACGTCGATCGGCTTGTCGATATGCTCGCGCTTGACGTTCAGCGTGATGGTGCTGCCCGGGGCGCCGCGCATGCGGTCCACCGCATCGTTCAATGAGAGGCCTTCGACGGATTTGCCGTCGAGAGAGAGGATCAGGTCGCCGGCCTTCATGCCGGCGCGGGCGGCCGGCGTGTCGTCGATCGGGCTGATCACCTTGACCAGGCCGTTATCGGACGTCACTTCCAGGCCAAGGCCGCCGAACTCGCCCTTGGTGGTGATCTGCATGTCGCGATACTGCTTGGCGTCCATGTAGCTGCTATGCGGATCGAGGCCGGTGAGCATGCCGTTCAGCGCGTTGTCCACCAGATCGCGGTCTTTCACCGGGGCGACGTAATCGGCGCGGACCTTTTCGAACACTTCGCCGAACAGGGTGAGCAGATGGTAGGTATCTTGCGGGCCTTCCTCGGCATCATCGGCCCAGGCCTGGGTAAAGCCGGGGGCAATGTGCAGGCGATGCAAAGCCGGGCCGGTGCCGATGCCCACCGCGAAAGCGGCGCCGAGGAGAAGGCCGGTGCGAAGTTTCATTCCACTATCCTTATGGCGCCCAATCCCGGTCATATGGGGTCGGGGCGCTTCTTGCAGTATCTGTCGGTCGATTAAAGCCTAGAGCGGGTTCAGCCTGGCTGTAAAATCCAGCAGCACCCGTCCACCCGCTCCGGCCGATGTTTTGGCGAGCATTTTAATCAGCCTTTCCGCACCAAATTCCCGCCCCGCGATTCCGGTCAGGCTGATAATGGTCTAACCCCGCGTGTTCAGGAAGGGCGCAGGGTCCACTGGCTGGCCGTGATAGCGCAATTCTACGTACAAGCTATGTCCGCTGCCAGGCTTGGCGTCGAGCCCTGGCATGCGGCCGACCGGCTCGCCTGCGCGCACCGAATGGCCTGGGGCGGCATCGATCCTGCCGAGGCCGGCCAGAACAAAGTCGTAATCGCCGCCGCATTCCAGAATGACCAGCTGGCCGTAGCTGCGGAACGGCGCGGCGAAGGCGATTCGGCCGGTGCAGGGGCTGGCGACATAGGCGGCGGGCGCGGCGCTGAAGGTGATGCCGGTGGCCGGCCCATCCTCGGCCGGGGCGCCGAAGGCGCGGAGCATGGCGCCGGCGACCGGTGCGACCATGCGGCCGGGTGCGGCGGAGAGGGCAGGGCGGGTGACGGCGGCCATTTTGGCGCGCGCCGCCTGGGCCGCGCCGGTTTGTTTGCGGCTTTCGGCCGCCCGCGCCTCCTTTTCGGCCTTGGCGGCCTCCTTCGCCTGCGCCGCATCCATGGCGGCGATGGCGCCGCGCAGGGTTTCCGCCTGGGCAGAGGCGGCGGCGACAAGCTGCGCCGCTTGCCGGCCGGCCCGCTCGGCATCCGAGACATTTTCATTGGACTGGGCAATTTCGGCCTCCAGCCTGGCTTCGGCCTTGGCCTGGGCGTCACGCGCCGTCGCCACAGCCTGCGCCTGCTGGGCGGCGGCGGCGGCAAGCCGGGCGGCCTGGTCGGATTGCGCGCGAAATTCGGCCGCTTCCTGGTTCAGCGTGGTGGCCAGGCCACGGGTGATGAGCAGCCCCTCCAGCGCCTGATCGGCGGGGGCGGGCACGGCGAGCACGGTTTCCGAAGGCGTGCGGGCAAGGCGCAGGATCAGCGGCAGCAGGGCGGAAAAGGCGGCCGCCCGCGCGCTGAGCGCGGCTTCTGCCTGCTGTTCCGCCAGCCGTGCCAGAGTCAGCTTCACCGTGCCGGCCAGCATGTCCTGCTCCAGCACTCTGAGCGCTGCCGCATCCTGCACAAGCTGGTCGGCCAGGCGGGTGGATTGCGCCTGGGCCGCTTGCGCGGCGCGTATCGCGGTTTCCTGAGTGTGTTGTTGCTGGCTACGCAGCTCTTCGGCCTGCTGCAGGCGGCGCGCGGCATCGGTGCGTGGTGATGCAGATGCCGGGTGAGAGAGGCAGAGCACAAGCAGGAGGGAGCACGGGTGAAACCCGCGCATGGCGGAAATAAGCCTGATATATGGAAGGGCTATCGCATTTGCCGCTTGGGTGCCCCCCTCATCCAACCCTCTCCCCCCGAAACCGTGTGGAGAGGGTTAGAGGCGGGAGTGCCCTGGCTTGGCTCAAAGCTTCAACAACATCGAGTCGCGCACGGAATCGTCGCCGCGCAATTCATTGGTGGAGACCGGGCTGCGGAACGCCAGATGCTCCCATTTGCGCCACTGGTAGCCGGCGTGGAACATGAAAGCCAGTAAGCCGAGGAACAATACCACGCTGATCACTTTGTTCTCCCTTCATGCCAATACGTAAATCCTAACCGACCAGGGACCCGCCCGTCATCTCCTCCGGTTTGGGGAGGCCCATCAGATCGAGCAGCGTCGGGGCGAGATCCGCAAGGCGTCCATTATGCAAGGCTGCACCGAGTCTGCTGCTGAGAAAAACCGGAACCGGGTTGGTGGTGTGGGCGGTATGCGGGCCGCCGGTGAGCGGATCGCGCATCAGCTCGCAATTGCCGTGATCGGCCGTAACCAGCAGGGCGCCGCCCGCGCGTTCGATGGCCGCGGCGATCCGGCCGAGGCCGGTATCTACTGTTTCCACCGCAGTTACCGCGGCTTGAAGGCTGCCAGTATGGCCCACCATGTCGGGATTGGCATAGTTCATCACGATCAGGTCGTATTTGCCGGACTCAATTGCGGCAACTGCCTTGTCGGTCAGTTCCGGCGCCGACATTTCCGGCCGCAGATCGTACGTGGCGACTTTTGGCGAGGCGACCATGATGCGGTCTTCGCCCGGATAGGGCGTCTCCTCGCCGCCATTGAGGAAATAGGTGACGTGCGGATATTTCTCGGTCTCCGCCATGCGCAATTGGCTGCGCCCGGCGGCAGCGACCACTTCGCCCAAGATATTGGTCAGCGGCACCGGGGCGAACAGCGCATCCATCTGCCCGGCCAGCGCCTCACTATACTGTGTCATGCCGGCAATGGCGGCGAACTGGATGCGGTCAGGACGGGGGAAGCCGTCAAACTGGTCGTCGATCAGGGCGGCGAGGATTTCGCGCACCCGGTCGCTGCGGAAGTTGAAGCACAGCAGCACGTCACCATCGCGCATGCCTTGATAAGGGCCGATCACCGAGGGGTTTAAAAATTCGTCGGTGACGCCCTGGGCGTAGCCGGCTTCGATCGCGTCCGACGCGGTGGCGAAACGATCGGCCTCCGCCAGCGCCATGGCCCGCCAGGCGCGGGCGACGCGCTCCCAACGATGATCGCGGTCCATGGCGTAATAGCGGCCGCTGAGTGTGGCGATTACTGCCGTTTGCGGCAGGGCTTGTTCCACCTCGGCGAGGAATGCCGGCGCGGTGCGCGGGCCGGTGTCGCGGCCATCGGTGAAGACATGCAGGGCCACCGGCACCGCGGCCTCGGCGAGGATGCGGGCCAGGGCGATGGCATGATCCTGGTGGGCATGCACGCCGCCATCGGAAACCAGGCCGAATAAATGGCAGGTTCCGCCGCTGCGCTGTGCGGCGCCGATCAGTTTGGACAAAGCGGGGGTTTTGGCCAGGCTGCCATCGCATATGGCGGCGCCGATGCGGGCGAGCTCCTGACGCACCACGCGGCCGGCGCCGATATTGAGATGGCCGACTTCCGAATTGCCCATCTGCCCGTCCGGCAAGCCGACATCGTCGCCGCTGGTACGCAGGAAGGCGCGGGGGCCGGCGGCCCAAAGCCGGTCGAAATGCGGGGTGCGGGCCTGAGCGACCGCGTTGTCCGCCTGCTCCTCGCGCCAGCCGAAACCATCCAGGATCAGCAGCATGACGGGGCGGGGGGTTGGCATCTTCCGGGCTCCTTTTGGTGTCAGGCATCGTCGGCACATAACTGCGTCGGCACGCCGACAAAGATGCCGCTTCAAACAAAGGCTAAGGGCCCGTTCGACCCCGCAACCCGCGTCGATTAATGTCGAACTGGCCCTTAGTCGCCCGAATTGGAGTCGGCGGCTGGTCTCGTCATATGGCGGATATGGGAGTCGAAGCGCGCCTGGAAATCGGCATAGTGATCGCGGTGGCCGTGCGCGGCATGGGCCAAGGCCTCATGCGGGGTCATTTGTATTTGCGCCACCTGGGCATTGGCCGCCAGAGCCGGGCCGATGGTGATCACATAGGGGTCGGTGCTGACCGGGGCTTGCGCGATGCCCGGCGGCAGGGCGTTGCCGGTGGCAAGGGCGCTGCCGGTTCCCATGAGCCAGCCAATGGCGCGGGCGCAATATTGGCTGGAAAGCGGCGTCATCACCTCTTCGGCCAGGCCGGCGCGATATTTCATCAGCGCGCGGCAGACATTGCCATCGCTGAGCGCCCAGGCGCGGCTGAGATACTGCACGGCCAGATGGATGTTGATGGAGGGCTCGAATAATTCGCCCAGCGAGCCATGGAAGCCGAGCGAGGCGGCGGTCGCGGGCAGGATCTGCATGATGCCGACCTCGCCGGAACTGCCAATGGCGTTGGGCCGGTAGCCGGTTTCAACCATCGCCACCGCATCCGCCAGCTCCGGCGGCACACCCGCTTGGGCTGCTTCCTGCATCACCTGGGCCATGAAAAACGCCCGGTCTCCATCCACGCCCGGCATCGAGGCATAGGCGGGGGCGGTGCAGAAAAGGCTAAGGGCGATGAGCCGGCGCATGGGATGCTGGATGCGGGAAGCGAACGGAAATATCAACCTTTAACACAACCTCAGGGCGTGACGCCGGCGATTTTCTCAAAAAAGGCAACTGCGCCGAGGCGCCCCGGTCCCCCGCCCGGACACTGATGTTTTGTCGGCCATCACATCAGCGTCATAACTACAATCATAGGTTGTGGTTTAGCTATCCGCTCCTGTAAGGCATGGTCGGATAGTTCACAGAGCCGGATGCCATTGAGAGCGCATGATGGATCGATGGCATAGGAGTGATGTGATCTCACCCAGTGACGACCACGCCATGCCGGCCGTTCTGCGCACCCGGGCGAGGGGATGCGCCGCCTGCCAGGATGCATCGGCCCTGTTTGCGTTCAGCATGGCGTTTCAGCCGATCGTCGACATCCAGGCAAGCCGCATCGATGCCTATGAGGCCCTGGTAAGGGGCCCGGCCGGCGAAAGCGCGGCCCACGTCCTGGCGCAGCTCACCCCGCAAAACACCTATGGTTTCGATCAGGCGTGCCGGGTAAAAGCCATCGAACTGGCGGCGCGGCTGGGATTGAACCGGCAGCTCAGCATCAATTTTCTGCCCAATTCGGTCTATGAGCCGCGCGCATGTATACAGACGACATTGCGCGCGGCGGACCGAACAGGGTTTCCGCGCGACCTGCTGACCTTCGAGATATTGGAATCGGAGAGAATTGCCGACACTGGGCATCTGCTTGCCATTATCCGGGAATATCGCAGGCACGGCTTCAAGATTGCGCTGGACGATTTCGGCACCGGGTATTCAGGGCTGGCCCGCCTGGCGGAACTGCGGCCGGACATTGTGAAAGTCGATCGTATCCTGGTGCAGGATTGTGACAGGGACGATGCCAGGCTTGCCATCATCGCCGGCATTATTACGATTGGCACGGCGATCGATGTGAAAGTCGTGCTTGAGGGCGTGGAGCGCGCCGGCGAAGTGGATGCCTTGCGATCGGTCGGCGGGCGCTTCATCCAAGGGTTTTATTTCGCCAGGCCAGCATTCGAAGCGGTTGTGCGGGACGCCGACATCGCTTGGGGTGAGCCGCTCGATCGATAAGGCCGCGGACTGATACCAACCCGCATTCGGGCTTAGGGCCCGTTCGAGATTAACCGAATCGGGTTACGGGGTCGAACGGGCGCCTCGCGCTTTTGTTTGAAGCGGCATCTTTGTCGGCGTGCCGACGCACTTATTTGCCGACGATGCCTTAGAGCGGCTTCGGCCTGAAGGACACTGGGCCGTTTCCAGTCAGGCTGATAACGCCCTAAG
>Ga0116229_10004462_pt1 | contig 22932 bp, 19 predicted proteins | sample S1TSphgellanicum_3_FD_87313 | JGI IMG/M metagenome (GOLD analysis project Ga0116229, IMG submission 87313) | Host-associated microbial communities from peat moss isolated from Minnesota, USA - S1T2_Fc - Sphagnum magellanicum MG | ecosystem: Host-associated > Plants > Peat moss > Unclassified...
AAAAGGTACAACCGCGAGAGAAGAGTCTGATAAATATGAACTGACTGCTACTCCCTGTTTCTGATTGGTCAATCATATTGATTCGTCCAGGTGGTTTGCTATTAAGAGTCTCCCACCTGGCTGCAGTCCTACTTTTAGTTTGATGGGTGGGGAACCGAAAATAAAAACTAAACTTGGCTATGAGAAATATTTGTGCAGGGTCACATACTGAGCACCACTTGGGATGCTCTTACTCTTGGCTAGTATCAAAGTATGGCATGTACCAGTGTTGTGCAATTATTTGAATTTTTTTTTAAGAACTGTCGGTTTCGATTATTTTAATGTTTCAGGATCAGAAAACCTTCAGTTCCAGTTGTGCAAAAAAAAATCAGAATTAAAGACCGTTATGTCCCCATTCTTTCAAAACCCTTCAAAGAAAGTTTAGGAGAATGCAGTTTTCATGGAGGAACTGGTAAAGAACCAAAGGCTTTCCAGTTGGTTGTATGATGATCTCAAATATTTTGAAAATCATGGTTATATATTGAAACTGGGTTTTTGATTTTTTTGAGAACCATGATTATGAATCCTAACAACTACCTTGATAACCACCTAACATTGGCATACACCAATTTTTTATGGTTCTTTGATTTTGTTATAACCTTCTAGTTCTGGGTTCTTGAAATTATTCAGATCAGTTGACCAAAATTTCATTATCATTGCCAACTTGTCCAAATTGTCAACTCCCAACCTATAGCGTTGGAGGCTTGTCAATACTCTAGCTATGCTAAAAAAATTCTTAGTTCAATCTGGGATTAGGAATGCCTAAGATCTATTGAACCACAAAAGAAACATTTGAAAACTATCTTTCATGGGACTTCCACCAAGTCAAGGGGAATACAAACTCTTCTAGCTTTCACATGCAAATGGCAAAATAAGCCCAATTCATTCTTCAACAACCCATACAAAATGGCTGCATTTAAGGTCACTGCCCTAAAGATGAAATCATCATCAACTAGTGTTCCTTTAATCAAGCCATCAATGGTGGTGTTTAAGAAATGAAAAGCAACCACTAGCAATGGCAGTAGAGTCTTGCTATCATATTTAGCAACAATTTGTATCATTTTTGCCCGTCCAACAAACGTCTTCACCACATCAAGGGATTTAAAATGTGGGTCTAACATTAATGACAACATGTTGTAAGCCTTGTTAGCATTATAAAAAGATGTAAATGCTAGAAATGAAGCCAATACAGCCTGAACTTTTGCCATCATTTGCACCCACAATGCCCCTAATTCATATTCAAAATCCTCACTGACATAATTGAAGGGATAATCTCATATTGATAAATCTAATTTTGCACACACACACTAATTGAAAGGGTGGAATTTAGGGCATCAAAAATATCCAATATCCTTGGGTTTGATTGAGTATTCATTGCTTCATAATAGGAAGCATAATTTTAGCAACGATTTTACAAATTATTGATGTGTGTGCATCTGGCACATGACCTTGTAACTCTTGAGTTTCTTGCCTCCCATAACATAGATTGATGACATCATGATACTCCAAGGTTTCCTAAAATAGAATCACCTTGCTAGCAAACCTAATTTTCATTGGCCTTTTTAGTTTTGATGGGAGGGCCTAACTTCAAAGTATGCCCTATGCCATTTGCTACACTTTTTGTTGGACTTTTTAATCCATGTAATTATTTTCTGTAACATAGATTGAGTGGTTTTTAAGCTAACCTCGAAACCAATATAAATTTTAATATCATTACAAGCATATTGGCATGTTTTGTTGAAAGCATGGCTAAATCACAACCCCTGCCAAGGAACTGCAAAAGACCATAGTTGACAATTGAAGTAAGAGCTTGTGCAAGGATGGATAGATTGCCACCCTTGTCCTTCACATAAGCAATTAGTTTGTTTAATAAATTGTATGATGATAGGAAATCCTTGACCTATGTTGCCATTGCAACTCTAGACATATTAGTGGCTTCAAAAAAATCTCATTGTCACATGGCAAGGCATCCATAGTGAGTTTATGAAATTAATCACAAAAACAAACATGTCATGTCAAGATTTAAACATCCATAAATCAAAAGAAGTGATTATTATAACACAAGAATCCAAAATAGGAATTACATATTGTTCCATGGTCTTAGCCACCAATGAAATGATGGCATTTGAACCATTTGTTTATAGTTCAAAAACACAATTCAAGTATTCTAACACATGACCAAGTGCCTTAGCCATTAACTTTTTACAATAAAAATAAGCATATGGGTTTTGGCAATAAACAACAACATGTCCTCCATAAATTTTTGTTATTGTGCATCATCCTTCTTATAAGGATTACCATTCCCAAAATTATTTATGATGGCCCCATAACCAATGATAGATCTTTTTTTGGATTTTTCTCGATGTAGGTCCTCTGAATCAAAAGCCACATTAATATTTTTCCACTTGCACTAAGCAACTGGATGCTCACGCAAGATATGTTTTCTCATAAAAGTAGTCCCATCTTATTGGTTATAAAAAATCATACCTTTCTTCCTTGGGGTGGTACTACCAACATTTTAACTTAGGTAAACATAATGGTAAATCACAAAACACATAATTTGAGGTAGAATAGGATATGACTTATTGCCATCATTCACCAAAAAAATTCCAAGGAAGAGACAACTTGTAATGAGGGACCCATGCTTTCTAATTCAAGATGAATTGAACCTTTAGAACCTCCCATGTAATTTCTACTTCCTCTTCCAAGTCAATGGGCATTGCAATGCTTTCAAATGTAGATGGTTCGTTTGGCATCAAAATCAAATGAACTACTAGGCTAGAATCCTTAATTAAATTCCCCAATTTCAAATGAACATCATCACAATCAAAACCATAATGCATATGCATATTTAAATCAAATGTTTCAATTTGATTGGCTATTTGGATTTTGATTTACAATGGGATTTCTTAAAATCCAAAATATGGTTCAAATGGACATTGATGAATTATAACAAAATTCCTTTGATGAACTTCAAATTTTAATATTTGAAATTGAAACCCTTAAACAATTCATGCGAATCTATTTTTGCAGCATAATTACATCATTACACATCTAGTCCCAAAGAGCTAAAGGACAACACCCAACAAAACAAAGATAAAAACATCAACAACAAACATAAGTAGACACAATAGAAGGGGGAGAAGTACTTATTAATGGGTGCATTAATTCAATTGTTGTGAGATGAAAGGAAAATCTACCATCATAGACCCCCAACAATGCTTCAATATTTGTCCTCAATGTTCACAATAACATTCAAGGATCTCACAAATAACCATTATAGTTGTTGGGATGGATTGTTGTGTTTGGTGGCTATTGTAACCAAACATGACAATCTATCCCAACAACAAGTAGGAAAACATTGTTGAATGCAAAGCTAAAAGTGACACATGAAAGAAAGACTCGTGGTTTAGGGTTCATCACAAACTTCTTGGCAAAATTTCAATATGATTATAATGAATCATTAGATTTATGTTATTTATTAAGTTTTTTTCACATCATTGTTGTGTATTTTTCACTTTATTACTCTATTGTTGATAAAATGTTTGTTGAAAATATATAAACATAATGAACAATGGTTTTGATTTATTAATTCCATGATTATGATGATGAAAAGAATAATGGTTTGTCATTTTAACATAATGTTCATGACACAAATGTAAAATTTTACCATTCAAGGATACTTTAAATTTATATCATTTTAAAAATTTATTATTTTTCTGTTGATACTATGATAATAAAATATTATTAATATTTATTGAAATAACTAAAGAATGATATTTGATCCAAATTACATTATATATCAATTCTCATCATTTTTACATAATTATTTTTCCCTAGAAAGTTTGTGATGTTTTAGGCATACATAAAAAAATGAAATCCTGAATGGATGAAGGTGCTTGAATGAAAAAATGGATGAAAAATTTGACCCATGTAAAAGTGACAAGTCCCCATTAGGGCATCAATAGGGTATTGAACTTTTTAAAACTAATATTCTACCAATAGGGTATTTACAAGATATCTAAAATCTTAATACCAAGTTGGGTAGGATTTTCATTGGGTATTTCTTGGAAATGGAACTAACAAGTAAGCTATATGATACATGGACCTAGACCTTAGTTGATACTCAGGTTGTTTTTCAGTAACTGGCCAACGTTGGTTTGTACATTCATGAAAGTTATATTACCCGCAAATTGTTGTTATTTAGTCTTGCTTGTTTGACTTTCCTTTTTTCCATTGCTACATGTAGTGTGTCATCTTGTTGAACAATGCACTTTGTTGATTAGGTTTCTTTGAACTTTTTTTTGGTCTTTATTTCCAAAAGTTTTTGTTTTCCTATTTGTTTGTTTGCTTTGTCAATGACATTTTTTCCTTGTTACTAAGTTATTCTTGTCTCTACAATCCCTAGCCTTTAATAGCCACCTCCTTTTTATCACCTTTTGTTTTATAGTTGTTAGGTAATCTTTTAAACTCATCATAATGGACTTTGTGTAGTCTATGAAAGGTTTTTCACATGGCTACTTCCGACATCCTATGACCAATACATTATGAAAACAATTTTATTTTACCATAGATGGTGATACAATGACCTACCATGTGTGATGATTACATGTCAATGATGTGTTAAATGTTGGCAAGGTTTGAACCTAACTATCTCCAAAGCCTAATTCAATGACCTCAACGTTGACATCACCACCTATGCCAATGCCTTCCACATCAACAAAATAATGACATGCTAATTGCATCTTTGGTGTACATTCCTATCATATTTCATGTTATTGTAAGTCCTCAACAACAAACTCTACATAATTTAATTATTTTATTTCCATGAAATATTAAAGGTGCAACTTACCTACCATTGCATTGGAATTTACTAACCATATGCCAATAATTTCAAATTAAATATTTTTATGAGGCACAAGAGTTTTCCTAAAAACCAATGAAACATGCTATGCCAAATTCTTTGCACCTTTCCCCTTGTTTGATAAGGTCCAAACATTTAAGTATCACCAAAATGCAAATTTGAATAACTTGAAACAAAAGATGTCTAATGATTATAACACATATGATGGCAAAGTAATTAAGTCCAAATTCACACTCCTTGCTATTTGGACTACATTTACAAATAGCATGGGAGTGGTAACCATCAACAATTAGCAAGTGTCTACCATTGGTTGACATGTTGGCACCTTATGCTTGCATTGTTGTAATGAAGTAATTATTTTTTCTAAGAGGTGATTTCTTAATTTTAAAACCTAAGTGGGGGAGATAGGTATTGAATTTTGAATAATTTTCATCATTTAAAATTAATTTGATGTTTTCAATAATTTTTAAAAGATTGGGCCCTATTGTCACAATCCTATTCACAATTGCAAAATGTAATTGACTTCATCAAGTCTATATATCTGGAAAGACTATCATTACATTTGGTGTTTAACGACGGCTATCGAAAGAGTCGTTTTTGTTTTTCTGGCCTAGTCACCAAGGCCGGAGGAACTTTTACAATAATGACAAACTTAATTAGCAAAATCAAGTTGTAGGAGCGTTTCAAAGCTTAATAACGACGACGATGTTCAAGCGACCAATCTTTTTTCCATTGCTCAACATCGTGCCTTCGGCACGAAATGTGTCGTGCCATGTACCATTGCGTAGCAAACTTCTTTTGGCCAAGTATCCTTACAAAACCAAGCCGAAGGCAAGCAGTAGCACCTTTATTTTTTTACAAGGGACTTGCAACCTCTGGCCTCACTTTCACACAAGTCGGTTAGAGCTTTACTCGAGGACACGATGACTTTAATCTATTCTAATTTCACGGATTTCGCAATTGTTCTTTTAGTCTATGATAACATTTCAATTTTTCGTATATTTTATCATATTTTCATTTTAGTTTACTAATGGTTTATAAAATATGCTATGAAAAAGTTTAATACCATAATCTTAAAATACAATATACTATGTGTAAATAAAATATCACCTGTAAATAATATATATATTCGTTCCTACCAAAAAATATCTTTTATACTTTGATTTAGGATTTGGCTAGTTATGCATTTCAATCTTTTCCTTTTATGGTATATTTTAGATGTTCTATCATGGGCAAGTAATGGATTAATGGCACATGTCACATTATCTATTATTAAAGAAGGTAATTTTTTTTTGTTTGCTTATCACATTGAGATATCCCCCCCTCCCCCCTCTCTCAAAATACACTTGGTATGGCTAGAAAGTTCTAAATGAATAGGGGTGCATCAAGGTGCTTTTGCAATTTTAGTCTTTAGATTATGCAAGACCTATTGAAAATTCAACAAAATCAAAACAAATTTTTTGAAAGAAATTAGGGTGCATTGTTGAAATTCTTGGAAAGTGTTTAATGAGTGGGATTTTGTGGAGGCAATTTCATATTTTTTAGACATAAAGTGCAATAAATATTGAATTTTGACTCATCTTTGTTATTAAAAATTTAATAATATTTTAAATTCAAGTTTAGTTAACTGGGTAATGAGTTCACACTTGGGCCAATGGCACAACCCACACTAATCTCTCTATCAAGGAAGGTAGTTTGTTTGTTTTGTTTCTCACATTGAGATCCCTCAAACAATGATGCCCTCATTGCACGCTTGCTATCATTCAAAAGCCCTTTATGAGTAGGGATGCACCCAAGTGATTTTGTAATGTTTAAACCTATAATGCAAAAGTTATTGAATATTTGAATAAATTTGTCATCGAAAATCCAATAAAATCAAAACTAATAATAATTTAAAAGAAATTGGGCCACTCTTTTGGTATTGTTGGAAAGTGCTCAATGAGTAAGAGTTTAGAAAGGTAATTTAAAAATTTTAAACCTAAGGTGTAGGAGATACTGAATTTTGAGTAATCTTTGTCAGTGAAAAATTGAATAAAAATTTTCATTTTTTACTTTTAATAAGATTTGAATTCCAGACCATTTTCCATTTCAAAATTCATTCAATTGGGCCAACAACACACACCACATTAGTATGATATGGTGGCTGGTGAACCTCAAAGAGTTGAAAAAAGTGAGTCACCCAGGGAGCAAGCAAGCAAGCAGTGGATTCCATATTACAGACAAGACCCTAGTTAAAGCAAAAAACCCTAAAGAAGCAAAACTTGTGCAGGTAAAATAATATTCATGCATTTTTTGCACAGTTTGCTGAGGCTCGTAAAAGGCATAGCAAAGTCTGACACCTGCAGTTGATTGGCTAGATAGTTTGATTGGTCCAGGTGGGTTGCTATTAGTAGTCTCCTACCTATTTGCAGGCCCAGTTTCAGTTTTATGGGTGGAGTTGGAAATAAATAACTAAACTTGGATATGAGAAATATTTTTGCAGGGTCACATTATTTAGCACCGTGCAGAGATGCTTTAAGGACCCTACCAGACTGGTATGAACTCAGGCAATACAATGCATACATTATGACTACTTGCCTGGTAGGGACCCCAGGTAACACTAGGTAAACACCAGTTTCATACCTAGTTCAATTCCTGGTTTATACTTGCCTCATACTAAGCAAAAGTTCAATATTGAACCTGGTATTGACCTTGGTATGAGGTTAATACATAGTATGTACCTGATATTATTGGACCAGCTCCAGTGGTGTTCAGTATGTGATCGTGCAAATGAAAATTGGATGAAGACATAAGTCAAAACATGCTGGTTTAGCTCAGCAAAATGGTTTTGGGCCAGCACAATTTGACACAGTTTGCTAAAAGCTGGTAAAAGAAAGGTACAGCAAAGCCTAACACCTGCTAGAGAAGAGTGCAATAAATGTGATCTGACCACTGATGCTTCCCTATTTCTCATTGGCCAATCATAATCATTCGTCCAGGTGGGTTGCTATTAGTTGTCTCTCACTTTATTTGTAGTTCGAGCTTCAGTTTTTATGGGTACGGGGTTACAAAAATATTATAGAAAATTAAACTTGGAATTGGATTTGAGAAATATTTTTGCAGGGTCACACACTTATTGAGCACCACTGAAGCTGCTGCTCTTACCTCACTCACTCACTCAGGTCCCTAGTCCTAACCAGGCTGGTATAGAGGTGTAAAGCCTGGTGGTTTTGCCTCAGCTCCTCATACCAGACTGGCAGGGGCCTACCTATATACCAGACCAACACTGGTTTGAAGTTTGAATTTGCCATAACAGTAAAAAGGGGATTTGATTTTGGTAATTATTCTACCTCTTGAAAATCACACACATCAAGTTCCCAACCAGTTCCCATCAAATTCTTCTTGTTCCCATCAATATCCCATCAAAATTCTTTTGTTCTCATCAAGTTCCCAGACAATTCCCATCAAATTCCTCTTGTTCCCATCAATAACCCATCAAAATCCTTCTGTTCCCATCAATATCCTTTTGTTCTCATCAAGTTCCCATCAAATTCCTCTTGTTCCCATCAAATTCCTCCTATTCCTATCAATAACCTATCAATATCCTTTTGTTCTCATCAAGTTCCCAAAAAATTCCCATCAAGTTCCCATCAAAATCATTTTGTTCCCATGGCAGGTGAGTGAACGGTGGGCAGAGTGCTAAACTGAGCGCCGCAGTTCGTGGGCAGGCCGGAAGGGGAGCCACAGTGGCAGGCAGACGTCGGGCGGGTGCGGCAGAGATGAAATTCGGGATTTTCTGCCTGCCAGGTTTTGTGGAAGGTCGCGGGCAGACGTTCTTCTCGCGCGGCAGTCTGCAACGCTTCTTCCTTTCTTCATGTGCGCGACCCAAGAGACATTTGGATATTTGATAAATGAAGTGGGGTAAGTACGTGATAGTAGCAACCGAGCAAGCATTCGAGTCAAGCTCATGAATCACCATGAACCCATTGAACACAGAGACAGACAAACAAACACACACAGAGAAAGAAGCAGAGCTTTGATGAGGATGATGATAATGATTATGGGTGTGTGTGCCACACACACACACACACACACACACACACACAGAGTTTTGATGATGGGTGCATACCTGTTTTGAGTAAACTAGTCTAATGAAGCTGTAGAAACTATTTCCCAGAGAGATAGAGACAGAGACATGCACAGAGAAAGACAGAGATAGAGTTTTGATGAGTTGGGTGCATGGCTGTTTGGTGCAAGCTAGCATGAGAAACCATTTGCTAGAGAGAGAGAGTTTTGATGATAGGTAGGGTACAAGCTGCTAGTTTATGAACCAGCACAAAAGCATTGGCTACAGAGACCACGAAGAGAGACAGAGAGACAGAGATTTGAAGAAGAACAAGAGCAAGAATGATGGGAGTTTGAATGCTGCAACGGTTGTGGAGTAAGGGGTTGTGCAGCAGCTCCCTGCGTGAGTGAGGAGGAGAACTCTATACAGTAATGGAACCGCGTGCATTCGTGAGGCTTGCGGTTGACGGATTGTGTCTGCGAATGGTACCTATGGTGGCGAGTAAAGAAGCGGCGTCGTCCAGGAGGAGCGGCGGAGGGGTGCTACATGCGGCGTCTTGGCCTTGCTTCTGCGAGATACGGCTTCCCAATTTCCCACCACAAAAGGTACCCATTTCATTGTTTGCTCCTCCTCCGACGGCGGTAGTCGACCCGGACATGAGCAGCAACAACACGGCGGTGGCGGCCGCGAGCATCTACTTGGACGAAGCCGCGCTGGAGAAGCTGCTGCTGCTCCCGTCGTGTATGATGAGCAGCAGCAGGAGGAGAAGCGTGCCTTGCCTTGAGGTGGTGGTGTTTACAGGGAGAAAGAAGCTGGGCGTCTTCCGCTTGCCATTAGGGTTAGAGCGGGTGGTGGAGCAAGGGAAGCCCCTTCTGTTGCACAATGGCTGGACATGTATAGGGAAGGGAAAGGCAGACGGAGGAAGAGCCGGAGCCGAACTTCACTTGAGTGTGAGAATGGAGCCTGACCCTCGATACCTCTTTCATTTCGATGGGGAGACTGCATTGGGTCCCCAGATTGTACAAGTGCGTGGCAACACCAAGCAGCCAATCTTCAGCTGCAAGTTCAGCCGAGACAGAAGCTCAAGATCATGGTAAGTACATCTTTTCTTCTTCCTGGCTTTGGGGTCTTTGGCAGGGAACAAGAAAAGTTCTCACTGCAAGAACTTGTTGAAACCCTAGTGAAGCTTGCTTGTGTGATCCCTCTCTGATGCTGTTGTTGTTGTGGTTTCTTTGTGAGAACTTTGCAGGGTAGGAGGGCAAAGTGCTTCTTCTTTTCCATCATCTTCTGCTGCTGCAGCTGGCAGTGGATGGGTAGGTACCTCAACAGTTGGACGAGAGAAGGAGAAAGGGAGAAAGGAAAGGAAAGGCTGGCTTGTGATGATACATGATCTTTCAGGTTCTCCTGTGGCAGCTGCATCAATGGTGACACCTTTTGTGCCTTCGGCAGGCACAGACTATGTGAGCCGCTCAAATCCTGGTGCGTGGCTCATCTTGCAACCTGAGGCAACAACTGCCATGGAGTCATGCTGGAGACCATGGGGTCGTCTGGAAGCTTGGAGAGAACCTGGTGGTAAAAGCTTCAGCTGCCGATTCCAGCTGATGGCAGAAGGTGGCAATGGTGTCAGTGCTGCAGGTGTAGTAGTAGGATCTGGTATTTTGATGTCAGAGACCACTTTGTGCGCTCAAAAGGGAGGCGAGTTTTCCATTGACACCAGCCGCTTCAAACCTGAACTTTTTTCTCCAGCTGCTATTTCTCCAGATGACAGGCTGGGGAAGAAGGATAGTAGTCCCATGAGCAGTGATGATTTCTCCTCCTCCTCCTCCACATCCTTGTCCTCATCCTCCTCTTCTTCCTTCAACAACAACAACAATGTGGGGTTTCCAGCTGTTGGTGGTGGTGGTGGATTTGTTATGAGTTGTGGAATCCGAGGAGAAAGGAAAAGTAGTAAACCCTTGGTGCAGCTAGCTATGCGGCATGTCAGATGTGTTGAAGATGCAGCTGTTTTTATGGCTCTTGCAGCAGCAGTTGACCTCAGTGTGGATGCTTGTCAACCCTTTAACCGCAAACTGAGGAAAGAGCTTTCACAGTTGCCACAATAATCCATAGCCTGGAACTGTTTTCTCTCTCTCTCTCGTTACTACTACAGCTTCTCTTTTGACACTTACAACAATTCTTAGACTCATAAACTGTAGTAGGCCTATTCTATCTGTGCCCAATTGGTGGTTCGTTTTGTAAGTACATTTATTCTGGCAGCAAGCAGCAACACTCATTTTTTTGTTTCTTAACTAGAGTCTGGCAGCAAGCAGCGGCAACAGCATGTGGACTTGTCCAGGACTAAGAGGAGGTAGTGAGGATCCAAGGTTTCAGGCCTTTTGTGGACCTGAGGTAAGTGGGTAGTAGTAGTAGTAGTAGTAGTGTGAGGCAAGTTCAAGAAAATGATCAAAACAACCTGTGCACATGCACCACTGGGTCTTGTACTCTATTTAGCTTACTTTGTAGGTGAGTGCCACCGGGTGCATCGAGGCACCCAATGGCAATGTGTACCATAACTAAATGAACCTGAGAGTGAACCCATCATCGGAAATCAATCAAATTGGATATCTTTTTTTTGTTTGAGAACTTATGATTTTTTTTGTTCTTTGTTGACAGTAGCAGATCTGGTGATATAGGTATAGAAGTCTTTCTTGGTTTTTGTTCTTGATGTCTGTCAATTCTATGTCTTTTCTCTTTATTGTGTTTGCTTTTTTGTTTTTCTCCCCTCTACTTTTCTCTATGTTTTTCCACTTCTATGTTATTAGTTGCTAGCCAGTGTTATGGCTAAGTCTTTCTTCCCCCTTTCTTCCAGACTTTGCAACAGAAACTCAGTACATAGGTTAGTGCAGACACTCACCTATTTACCTGCACTGTGGGGAAGCTGTTGAAGTCACCAGGGAAGTTGTGGTAGATAAGTAAGTCACTATCATACATGTTACTGTCGATCATGGTTCCTTGAACAAGTGAAAGATTGTCACTTTTGTTCAGACTGCTTGTTCATCCTCTTTTGTGTTATTCCTTCTTCCTGCTTCTGAAAGCCCTTATCATCTAGAAGTCTTTCTTTGACTTCAAGGAAAAGTTTGAACCTTGTTCTGGCTTTCTTAATCATGAGAATCTACATGTCCTTGATTCTCATGGAGAGTTATACTGCCATAACTGATTGTAGGGAGTGTCTCACTAACGCGGCCGCATGCCATTGGACAAGAGCTCCCTAGTTATATTACATAGTTTGCTGCCTTTTAACATTTCACACCTCCTTAATACCTTTTTGCATGTTCCTGGTTGCTGTTTGGCTGAATCCCATAACTCACCCTTTCTTGTGTCCCATAACCTATAAATCTTGGTGCTACTATACAACCAGCTATGTCCAGTAACTGCCAAGAGCGAGCTGGTTGCTGTGAAATCTTTTGTACATACACACACACACACACAAACACACATATGTATTACTTGCATTGAATCACCTGGGTATCAAAACTATCCTTGGCCATTTTGCACCACATTGGTGCTCACAAAGTTCAATGCGGGGTGTTTAACTGCATCTGAGTGGGAGAGCTATATCCATCATGTGGAGGTAGTATCCATCATACCGGGAAGTAGCAAATCTACTCAAATCGCTCATTCAAAGCTATTGCAAATGATGACATGCATGGTATGTGTTATTTGCAAGGTTAACCCCTTAAGCTCCAGCCTCCAGGCAAGGTCCTTAAATAGGGCTCAAATGGTAGGATTGGTTCAAGCCTCACAGCTCATCCGAATGCATAATTGTAGGAACCCAATTGTCAGATCTGGAAACACAAAATGCGTGGAAAGCTCACAAAATGATTGAATGAATGTATAATTTTAGGAACGCAATTTAGGATCTAGTGGCATAGAACATGTACAAATCACTGTTGGGAGGTTCTAGGGTTAGAGGTTTTGAGTTTTGTTGAAACTACCATTGGAACCTAATCAAGCAACTAGCCTCTTTTCAAAATTGAATTAAAACTTGAATGCGGGTGTTGCCCTGTTTTAAATAGGTTCAGGATCTCTTGGTACATAAGTACAATTTTATGAAAATATATGTAAGCTTGGTTCTATATTTTAGGCAAATTATTGCATTTGATTAGTTGTACATAAGTATTATTACATAATTTTCATTTTTATTACATAATCATTATTTTTATAATGATTGTGCACTAATTGAATAAGCTTATGCTACTCAAAAAAATGATTTAATTTATGTGTGATGGAAATGGAATTGAACCTAGTCTTAAATTTGACTAGGTCTAAATTCTTTGTGAATGATCGAAATTGAGGTTTTAGATTTCCAAAAAATCGATCTCAAGACTAAATCAAAGGTTCTCTTAAAAAAAAATTAAATAAATTAAATTGGGACCTAAGGTTCTTTTTAAAATCAAGAATAGAACAACATTAATACAAATTGCAAACCTCGCACAAAGATTGAATGTAATTAAATGGTTCAATTGGAAGAAATTGAACTTTAACCCAATAACATCTTAAGTTGACTAACACAATCAAGGCTAAAAGTCCCAATTTTGACTTTTTTACATCATACATATAATTTGAAAGGTTGTCTATTTTGAAAGACCTCAAATTTAGGTATTTCATCCAAAATATATTAAAACTTCAAAAAGTGATAATGTGGCTTTAAAAAGGTCTAGGCCTATTAGGATTAATTTTGAATTAAGTCCCTACTATCATATAGGTAGGTTGCACAATGAAAATTTCACATAACTCTCACACACCATATAGAAGACTTCAAGAATATAAGGAATGAATTTACATATTTTTGAGCGAAGATCACCCGCATGCCTAAAACTTGGTCTTTATGTGGGCTACACCCATTGAAGAGTTCATCACATGCACCCAAGGATTTTGTTTATGGGAATCATTCAACAAAAAAAATGCACATTTGCTATTGTGAACACTTCTATAATAATGAAAAAAATGCATAAGTTTATTGCAACATAGGTTTGTTACACAAAAAACTTATCTTAAAGCATAACAAAAAAAATAGCAACATGAAAATATGAAAAAAATAATATGAACTCAAATCTACACCCATGTGTTATATACTTGAAAGGAGAAATGGATAGATTATTATCCCCATTTATCCACATCTACTAGACATTCCCATTCATCAACTACAAATTGTTAGTATTATACCACATTATATTTCCAAAACTATCATCCTTCCTATGAATAAATCATTTAATTATTTAGAATCTTCTTCCCAACCAGGATTTAATCAAACTCACATAGTTCACGTTCAACTATGTCTGACCCAAAATAGTGGAATAAATTATTCATATGAATCCAAGCTTATGCCCACCTAGTCAAAGATTTTCAAGTTAAGGCCCATGAATTGAATTATTTATTCTCATATTTATCGATCCTTCTACCCTAGGCCACATTATTTCTTATTTATAATTTTTACCTTTAATAATCCGTCTAAGTGTTACAATAGTACATGCCAAATCCAATCTTTGCCTTGCCATATGGCCAAACATGAATTATAAATAGCAAATAAAAAAATTTTGAAAAAAAATTACATAAAAATCCATTTTGTGGAGTCTAAAGAGAAGGAATATGGGTTTGTATCTTAAAATAAAATTTGTTGATCTCCTTTGGATTAGTTATCTTTAAGCTTTCACATAAGTAGGGGAGCCCAAAACAAGTTACGATCTTCATATGTAGCAAGGGACATTAAACACCCCAATGAACTTTGTGGATGTTCGTGCATCGTTTTGCCCACCACTCTTTTCACATATTCCATGAACAACACTTGTCTTATCATATGTAGGACTACATTTCTTGTCCTACATGTATTCTCACTCTTTGTTGGGTTTATATTCCCAACATCTTAGAAGAAAAGTTACATTATTACTAATAGCTTAGTTTCATTAATTTAAAAACACTAATGTCCAAATTTATTTTAGATAAAATTTGCATGGACATTAGTCAAAACTTGTGACATAACTTTGCAAGGTTCTAGACAAGTCTAGGCATTGACACATGCAAAGTTGATAAACATTTTAACATTTTAACATTTTGCATATGTGCTCACTTTTTATTTTGACAAAAAAATATAAGAGACCTCAATTATGTGCCAACATTGTTCATTACAAAGAGAAGCCCCTAGGGATTTTATGTCAATTTCAATGAAGATGATTGGACATTATAATGCTTATCATGTCCACCTAAAATCATCCATGGGTTGATTGAACTTGTTTGGGGGAGGGTATAAAACCCCCTTTTTTATTTTATCCTTCATCATGATCAATTTCACCAAAAACACGTTATCTAACATTATTGTTGAAACTATTCATCTAGCTTGTTAATGAATTATTTTTTCAAGTGTAAACTCAAATTATGAATCTTGGATTGGTCAGGACTTAGATTTGAAAGGTTGCAAAGTATTTCACATCATCATTATGTCATCCAAAATGAAATAGCACAAAATAGTGCACCATGGACTAGATGCCTTTAATTATAACTCATTTGTGGATGGACCTCAACTGGACTTATATCTAGTTTCATCTTGGTAATCCATTCTATGAAAAAAGGTGATTACCGTGTAATTATATGGTTTATAATTTATACATAAAGGTTAATTTTACTACTTACCGACTAAAACCTATTTGCGAATTTTTAGCAAACATGTAATAAAACATGCAATTGATCTAACCATTATGATTAATTAGGGAATTGACCCAATAGGAAACAATTTTTCAATCATTGATGATCCATCCTTCATGGTGTGATGTGGGTGCTAATTTATTCTAGCCCATTATGTCAAGTCTCATATTCCTAGAAATTTATATGTGTGATTCAAGTTTGCACAACACTACACTAAATTTTTATTACTAACCTAGGATTAATGTTGGTTGATTTTAGGGTTTAAGTTTATTGGGGTGGACCAATGTTTGCAAGTTTTGGATTTTTTGTAAATTCCTTGCAATTTACTAATTCCTAGATCAATGTTGATCAATTTCAAGTTTTGAACCCATTCCTTGTAGTTCCTTGTGTGGAATGTAGAAAGATAAGAACTTTTTGAACAAAAAAAAGTCATCCATACTTCCTTTTGCACTACCATGCATCTTCTTAATTTGCAAAGCTTAATGTAATCATTTCTCAATCTTTCACCTATGAAAATGTATAATCTTAACAAAATCACACTTGTTACATTTATTGCACAATTTATAATTAACCATTCCCAAGACTTGGGGATGATGTTATAAACTACATTGGACCCTCTCCTAGCTAGAAGCTTTGCTTTTGATTGTCTACCCACTTGAATGCATGTTTCATCAAATTCCATATGTGACTTGTATATTGATGTTGGTTGTATAATTTTGCAACTTGTAGTACAACGAATTGCAAAAATTGGTAGTCAAACCTTGTGTCTACATACTTCAAGTCTTTCAACCAGTCTTATGTTCAATTATGGACATCTACATTTTAATTGGTGCCATTAGTTGCTCCTTGGTATACACTTTCAAAATGGTGTAGGTTTTGTTTGTGTCAACTTTATAACATTCGTATTTAATTAGTTAGTGTAAGGATATGGACAAACCACATTCCTTCATAACTAAAATCCAACAAATGATAGTTGCATCTTCATCTTCTATTACTAGTCCTCCTTGGGGTTATGATCACAAAGGGAACTCAAAGGTATGTTCCATAACCTACTAGCCCCCCTAAGGAGCAAGTTTTAAATGAAAGCACATTACAGTGGCCCCCTTTGTGTAATCACGTTGTAATGTTTTTTTGGTTGGTGCATTTATGAACTTAACCATGTCAAAATTAAAAAGTTTCATAATGTTTAATCATATTATGGTAGAACGTAACCCAAGTAAGTGAATAAAAAAATATATATTTTTCTTTATATTATGGTGGATGGGAATATTTATGAAAATTTTTTTTGTCATAATTTTCATGTCATATATGAAAATTTTGGGGCCTTGACAAGAAGTATGTAAATTAACATTTTGAGAAGAAATTGTTTTCAAATGTAAGGTGACAAATATTTTGAGAAGGGAGGATTTTAAGATTTTTTTCAAATGCTTATTTGAATTATAATGAAATTATATTTTAATATAATTTGAAATGAAAACCTAAGTTTGTTATATTGTGTATATATAAATATACCCATGGTTACTTTAATTTAGATTATTATATTTACCATTTATTTCCAAATAAAATAAAATAAAATAAACTTTGTGAAAGTTCAAATTATAATTCTTAAACACCAAAAATGAAACCAAATATGAAATGAATTGCATTTGGGGAGGTGTATATATAATAATAGCCATGAAAGTACCAAAAAGGGGGCCACCATAATGTGCTTTCACCCTTCCTTTTTCAATATCATTCATTGTCTCTTCTAATGCTTTAATTGTCAATTTCGCCTTCACCATAACCATATATGTGAACCCAATTAACCTTTGTAACCTTTTTGTTTTGGCTATGTTTTAGAAGTAAGGGACACATTCTCCTTGTCTATTGTAGCCATATTTAACATGTTGCTTCATTGGTTGCAAGGCACATTTAGTTGCATTAGTTCTCCCAATCCTAATTTCCAAGGAGTTGGGGGTTTGCATCTTCGCTCAACTAGTGTTATGCCTTTGTCTTTCTTCAACACAAAGGAAAAAGAAAAAAATGAGCTAAGTTTATACATGTTTCTAATGCATATGTCTCTAATGGTTCAATAGATGAAATGAGTGTGTCAAAGTTGTCAAAGTTTTTCCAAGCTAAAATAACATCTAAGGTTGATGTGCATGTTGTGGGTGTGAACCTCAAACTTTGTGATGAATTAGAACATGTTGAATTCTAGTCCTCTTTGCACTATTGTGAACTCTAAAACTTCTTGGTACAATTGTGCAAACCAATGATAATGCAAGTATTTCTTGAACCTCTATGTGAATATGATTTATGATATATATCCTAATCTTGGTGTAAATAATTTCCTACACTTTTATGTTTCCATTCATACCTATTTTTTATATTTCTCTGTTTATTTTCAAGGTTGGCTTTTTTTTTCCTTTGCATATTATACCTTGATTTTTAAAATTTTGAATTCCTACTATGGTTTTCAACATTATTGTACAAGTAACCACAAAAAAGATTGTAGTTCATCTTCAATGGTACTTGGTAGGGAGGACATACTTGGTAAAAAACAATTGAGAATTAAAATGAAAGAGTATCTTTGCTTAGATGATTTCAACTTTGCCTATGTAACTTGTTGTCTTATTAGAATTTTTGGCAGGAAATGCAAAAGGACGAGGAAATATGTTGCTTAGTTTCTCATTTGGCTTGCTAATAAATGTGCATGTTTGTAGGATCCAAAGATCAAATTACATTTGGTGATGTTTATGCATTATAAGATTGATAGGGTTTTGTTTATTAATGGTCAATTGCATACCTTTTAATGTGACAAACCCACCCCATTAAGCAAACAATTGCTTTTTTTTGTTTTTGAAATTTCCTTAAAATTGACCCAAAACACCACTTTTACCAACATTCGCCTTGGCTTGAGTTCTTGTAGTTTTGAAAAAATGGGCCCAAACCACCTCTAAATCAAACAATTCCTTTGTAAAGATGAACAATTTTGTCCTTAAAGTGTTCGATATGACATCCATAACCAAATGCTACCTTTGTTGTTACATCTAAATTTTTGCAAAGGTGGGCCCAAACCATCCTTACTCCAAGCATTGCATTTGCTAAACTAGATTCTTTTAATTTAAAAAAAGTACCAAACCACACCCATAAACTAAGTGGCCAAAATACAACCACATTTCCCCACCCTTGTTTATGGTCAATTGTATGCATTTAAATGTGCACCTTTGCACCTCACCACAAAACACAACTACTTGTGATGGGGTCAAAACACCAACATACTCCAAACTCTTTAATTGCACAATAGAACATCATTCCATAATGATACACCAAAAAGATTGATAAAATAAAATTTCAATAAAATGTTTGGTCATGAATGGGTTATTGAATGACAAAGAGGCCACCAATGAGTTTTTACCAACTATTTGGACATCAACTACTAAATAGTGGAAAGCATTTCTACCTTAGTCCACAACAATAACTACAAGGAATTGGTCCAAAACTGGAAATTAGACAACACTAGTCCACATTAATAATTATAATGAATTGGCTCAATCTTGAAACCAACCAACATTGGTTCATACCAATAATTGTAAATTTGGTGCAAAACAAGTAATCCACACCAATGTTGCCTCATTCTTATTGTCTTTTCAATAGTTCACACTAGGAACTTCAAAAAAATGGTCCAAAGCAAGTAGTCCAAAATCTACATTAGTTTTGGCTAGCTCTTCCTTTTTCTTCATTACTCCATACCAGTAATTACAAATTTGGTGCAAACCAATTAATGCACACCAATATTGGCCAACCCGCCCCCCAAACCTAGTAGCCCAAGATCTTTGTGAAATTATATTAAAGGTTGACTTTTTGTAGACTTGTTTATTATGAATTTTCTTATTTAAACAATACCCCCAATTACCAATTTCATGGGTTATTTTTTGAATAATACCCACCTGTTAACATATGGGTCAATTTTGGAATATTCAACCTAATATAATGGTACCCAATTTGAAAAACATATGGTCTATTGTCAAAATAGGTTAGGCATTAGGTAACCAACAAAAATTATCAAGTTACCACATATAATCAAGTGGAGAGTAGAGAGATTATGTGGGATAATTGGGTAGATTGAGTTAATTATTAGACAAAACCATTTGTTGATAAACATTGAATAGTCACTTTTTCCCCTTTGACCATACGTGATTGTGGGTTATGAGAAAACAATCCAATGGTGTGCCTTCCCTCGAAAATCAATGTGGTTTATGAATGACAACCAATCATGCGGCATGGTGCACACATTTTATCATTTATAATTGCAAGCAACTAGCAAATTATGTCATAAGGTGCCTTTCAACAATTAGTTATGGAAGTAAAATTTAACTTCAAGAACAAAAATATTCATTCCCAATGCACTTTTCACAATTACCAAATCACACCCATCAAATTCAAATTAAAGAATGAACTAAAGATGAAACAAAAATTGGAGAAGTGCAATCAAATGAAAAATGACAACTCAAATATCTTAATGCTTAAGAATTTAAAAATATTGGGACAAAGCTTGGATGGGTACAATTCAATTTATGGTTTTTATCAAAGTAATACGTAACCCATAAGGGTCTTTTTGGGTCTCTATGAAATATATATCATACTAGCAAGGTCTTTGTCCAATTTTTAATCTATTTTAAACATTATATGTTGATTATGAATACCCTACCCTTTGATTTTTATTGATGTTTGACCATTTCCAAAGAACAAATCAAATTTCAAAAGGTTTATTATAAGTGGAATGTTTTTAATCAATTGACATTTATTAATTCTAAATGTGCATGGTAGTCATGTAACCCTAAAGGCAATAAAACAAGCCCAAGAGTTCAAATTAACCATGATCACTTTACATGCACATACATCTCATGCCCTTGAAGTTTCTTGTTTTAAACTATTCAAAACAACCTTGAAAAATGTTAAGGATGTAATTATGGCTAGAAACAACTACATGGAGTTAAACAAGATTGCTCTAGTTGGATTTGTGGACCAAACCTTAAATAAATCACTCGCAAAATAATACATTGGGTTTGGATTCAATGTAACATGTATATGGCCTTATAACCTCAAGGCAATGAACAATAGGGTTCAAACTTCAAACATTTACAAAACAACACCAAACAACGAAAAAGGTGAAAAGGATTACACATTAGATGAACAACCTAATCAATAACAAGAAGGTGAAGCAATTCTATTGATATAATCTTCCTCCATAGCCAAAGGAAATCAATGTAAGGCATAATCATGGAGACACTTGCTATTTTTTTGGAAAATATCCATAAAATATACTTTAATGTATTGAATCCATGAATATTGTTTAAGTCAATGATGAAGAATTATAAGTTATTTGATTTTGTTTCATTATTAAATAAACACATGTTTTAATATATATATTTAAGTATTTTTTTGAAATGCAAGTACAAAAAGTACATGTCACCGTTTTGCAAAATTGAGTTATAAGTACATGAAAATAAAACATCAATTAAAATTATTATATTTTCAAGTTGATGAAAGCCTAGTGTGTATGGATATAGTTTCAACTTTTCATATTATAGTCATAATCTATTAAAGTTATAATGTAAAAATATTTTGGAAAATTTAAAGAACCAACCAAATTAGAACATATTTTTCTACCATCTTTCTTATATAAAAATTCCTCAAACTTTATGTACAACTTACAATAAATTCAATGAAGTGTTATATGATTTCAAAATGCAATTTAAATAGGTTTTTAATGTCTTTTTGAATGTGAATGTTGAAAAGAGATTTTTTTTGAAATTAAATTTTCTTAGGACTACTTTTTTTTAGCATACTTGGACCCTGTAGTAAATTTAGATGGTCTTGTTTTACTCAATTGTAAGAACATAAATCTCCAAATCTAATGTAGGAATCCATGAATTTGCACAACCTTTTGTCATTGCCTCATTTATTTGTAAAACACACCAAGGGTTAAAAATCAATAAATGGCTACTTACAATCACATGTCATGATTGTTGTTGAATACCTAGATATATTATGGAAAAAAATCATGGACAAGGCAATTGCAAAGGAAATTAAAAAATTGAAGCAAAAGGAAATGGAGGAAAACAAGACTAGCAAAGCAATAGATTATTTGGTTCTGAAAGAAAAAGAGCAATTCTACACATAATTACAAGACATGCAAGAGTTGAATTTGTTGCAATTTGATCTATAACAAATGTTTCAAAGGTTGGAGATTGCTTGCATCAATATATCCAAGTAGATTATAATGCACAAGAGTTAAGGTGCATGGGTGTTAACTTTGGGTCATAACACAAGCTCAACAAGAGGCTAGGCAATGTGCAAGGGTTAGAATGCTTGCACGAAAGCACATTGTAACAAGATAAACATTTGCATAATTTTATTGAGTAACTAAGATTAAAAAAAAAGGGAGAGGGTGAGGAAGTAAGGAAAGAAAGTTTTGTGAATATTAGGACCAACCAGAGGGAACCAAGAGGAACAACAAAAGGTTCAAACCAAATAGGATCGACAAGTGTGCACCACAAGGAGCACTTGAGGTTCTAACCACAAGGACCAACAAGAGCGAATTGAGAGGAGCAACTTGAGGTTTGAAGTTTGAACCAAGAAGACTAGGGTAATTGCAAGTTATTGTGGCTCATCTTTGCCATGAAAAGAGTCCATTTTAACCAAATTTTAACACAAAAAAATCTGTCCCATTGACATCATTCTATTACCATCACATTTGAGAAACTTAAGTTTATTCTTTTCAAGAAAAAATAATATTAAAAATTACCTTAGATCATAGAGAACCTAGTGAAATGAGAAGGTTACAAAAAGTTAAAACAATTTTGGGACATTTAAAATGACTTTCTAAAATCAAACAATTTTTGGACAATTAAAAGTTCATACCATTTAATTTTTTTTTTCCCAATGACACCTTAAATCATAAATTTAGGTAGGTAATCATCCACATCAATTTTGAGGAAGAAATCTGAACAAATGATTGACAACACTCAAAATTATAAGTTCAATTATGAGTTTTATATAGATTGCGACATTTAATGTTCAAAATATTAAAAATATTTCATTTTATTTTATTTTTTTGATTGTAATTCAATGAAGGTCTATTGGAATAATGGTTTCCTTCATAAAAATGAGTACCTTTAAAAAATATTGCAATTCAAATAATGTCAGGGACCATGCTAAGTGAAAATTGTCTACTATGACATCACCTCTAGCATATTAGTCTATTATTCCTCCAACCCACTCAGCCAGTCCCCACGTAGTATTCTACATGAACATGCGACTT
>Ga0116229_10004464_pt1 | contig 22926 bp, 19 predicted proteins | sample S1TSphgellanicum_3_FD_87313 | JGI IMG/M metagenome (GOLD analysis project Ga0116229, IMG submission 87313) | Host-associated microbial communities from peat moss isolated from Minnesota, USA - S1T2_Fc - Sphagnum magellanicum MG | ecosystem: Host-associated > Plants > Peat moss > Unclassified...
AAATTTGGCTAAACAAAAAATTTAACTAAACTTATAATACACTTTGGCTAAACATTGACTTAATTTTTTTGGCTAAACCTTTAATGCATCAAGTGACTAAATTAAATTTGACTAAACCTAAAAAACACTTTGGTTAAACTTCAGTTAAACAAAAATTTGGCTAAACCTACAAAACACATTGGCTAAACATTGGTTTAATTTTCTTGGTTAAACCTATAATGCACCAAGTGGCTAAACAAAAATTTGGTTAAACCTACCATACACCTTGGCTAAATTTTGGGTAAAATAAAATTTGTCTAAACCTACCATATATCTTGGCTAAACCTACAAAACACATTTGTTAAAAATTGGTTGAACTAAAATTTCGTTAAACCTACCATACACCTTGGCTAACTTTTGGCTAAACTAATTTGATTAAATCGACCATACACCTTGGCTAAACTTTGGCTAAACCTACCATACACCTTGGCTAAACTAAACTAGAAAAACTTTAAAACTTTGGCTAAACTAAACTAGAAAAACTTTAAAACTTTGGCTAAACCATGGAAAAATGAAAACTTGTCTAAACATGAGCATAATTTTTTTATAAAAAATTTGGCTAAAATTTGGTAAAACTTAAACCTTGCATAAAATTTATGATTTAATATTTAATTATGCGATATTTTGTTATTTCTTGTTTAAGTTTTTGGTTAATATATATTAGTTAAATTTTAACGAGTTAATTAATTAACATTAATTATTTCATAGTTTATATAAACTAATCAATTAGTTAATATTAATAATTCTTTAATAATTAGTACTCATTTAATATGATCATTATATTATATTACTATATTGACGTTGCCACTATAATTTAATTATACCTTAAATTAAACATAATATGTTTTTAAAACAAACCATATAAAACCAAAATGAATTTTTAAAATCTTAATATGCCCATAATATGAGCAAATATATGTTAAATATACATTGAATAAAAATTAAATACCTTAATGTGCCATGAATACAAATTAATATATGTTTAATATACCTTGAAATAACCAAGTTGCAACTAATTTTGCTACTAATTGAATATGAGGGCATGTTCTTGGATGAAAAATCCAATAATTTGGTTAATATGGATGGGCATGCAATTTTGTAGTCGCACCATAGTTGCAGAAATAGTAGTAAATTTAAAAGGATGGTGACTAGTTGTAAAAACGATAAAACATAGTTGCAAATGATAGATAGTTGCATGTAGCCACGAATTCAATGGTCGAATAATACAAGATTTCTACTAGTGCAAAGACTATTCTCCGCCCCTTACATTTCCATTATCCTTCTTACTTCTTCAAACATTCAAATAACTAAAACCTTTGTTGTTTCGACAAACCCATAAATTCGATAAGTAACAATAGTGACAACCGAACTTGATAGGGCCCTACCAAATAATACCCTGCCAAATCTCAATAGGATGTCTACCTTAATTCAGTTGGACAACTACCGTTGTTCGATAGACTAACTACCTAATTTTTGTAGGACTATTTCGAAGACTTCTGTAACTAGCCTTTATTCCCTATTTTAGTAAGCGTTGATTCTTCATATTCTTCACATTATCCCCCCCCCTTAGGACCTTCGTGTCCACACAAGGTCATCAATTATCTAAGTAGGTCTATTCCTTGTGTAGAGTTGTTAGCCGAAATTGGAAGTTGTTGGTCAAGGTAAGGAAATCATTAATATCATCATTAGAATCAACCTCTAATGGAGAACTTTCATTTGAAATTGTTTTTGGAAGAAACTTCCGATATGCCTTATCCATTCTAAGAACTAATGGATGTGGCAGGCATTGTTAGAACTCATGAGGTGTTAAACTCCTTGGGTTCCTCCGAAGTTGCCTTACCAAATGGTCCATTCTGAAAATAGTAGCCCATAATGTCATTGGGCTCTTTCGAAAATGTGCTTGGGTTACCTGCAGATTTGGTCATTTTGTTGTGCAACCCTAAATGATTGATGTCATTGTTTCCTTCAATAGATCCTTAAGTGCATAACTCTCTAATAGATCTTCCAACCTCTATGCTTACTTCCATGTCTCCATGGAGTCCTCCTTCACTCTTTTCTCAATCATGTCTGGTATAGGATCCCTTTTAGCCATGATAAAAGTGGGCTTGTGATTGATTGTCGTTGTATGCTTCAAGTAATACTTGTTATAGGCCACCTCTAATTGTAATAATATTACATGAGATGCTATAATAACCACACCCATCGTTAAAAACAATATAATCATAGAGAATATTGTATGTCAAGGACTCACAAAACTCCTTGTCTTGTATCTTCCACATTTGTTCAAAATCCTCAATGAGGATTCGGGCATTAAGCATAGGTGGAACAAATCCTACCAAAAGGCAAGTTTGTAAGTGATAAATGAAGTAATACCCCTTTAGGTGAGGAATAATCGGCAAGGTATACTCCAACTCCTTCAAAATATGTAGTATATTGCACATGTTATAAGGTTTCAACCCATGAACTTCAGCATTGGATGTTGGAAGAACAATTCTTGTCCACTGGTTGTAGATGGGAAAATGTATGCAACTTTGATTTAGTACTCTATCATGGGGAAATGTTGTTGTGGTGGCAAATCTTCAAGTGGTTTTTCTGAATTCTTATCCCTCCCTAAACTATCACCATCGTTGTGGCTTTTCTCCCCATTCTTGCCACCTTCCACTTGTTCCTTCCTTCTAGTTTGTGTGGCAAACTCAACAATTGAAATTTCGTGCACAACATCCCGATCTTCCTCCTCTTCCACTATCTCTATGCCCTCATATTTGTTTCGCTTTTTAGTACTTGCGTGTGCTACGTTGAACTCCATTACCATGTTTTCTTCCTTTTGGTAATACAATTACACCATCGATAATCAAACTTTGATAAAAACTATTGAGTGTTCTTCACCTCAATTTTCAAGGAAATGATCAAACATGATGTCTGCCTTAATCAACTATCCATTGTTAGTGCCTTCCATTTAGTCATTTTAACATATTGTTTAACCTCTACTCCCTTTGTTTGGCTATTTTATTTGCTTTGACACTTGCAAGCTGAATTTGTTCCTCCAAACCTTGTATTTTCTCCAAAAAATTATTTTCATGTGTTTCGCTATCTCACATGGTGCTCTACTTTTGTTCTTTGAATAAATGTACTTCTACCTCAAAACTTCGAAACTTAGCATGCCAAGTCTCCTTCTCAATTTGTGTTTCAAAGAATTTTTATTCTGTTTTCTTCAAGCACCTTGTCATTGATTCCATTTCCTCTTTGTGCTTAACTAGTGTTATGGTCAACATTTTTTCATGTCAAATTGCTGCATTCTTCATTTCTTCCATCACTCAAGTGAATGTGCTGTCTATAATTGCAAAGTTTTAATGTAAAGCTTTCAAAGTCTGCCTTATTTCCTTCTTTCCACTTGGGTTTTTCCTAGCTTCTATTGAGTTTCATGGAGTTCTTGATCCAATTGTCTTTGAGCAAACACAAGACCTGCATTATTCTTTTCCCATTCCTATTCATGGGCTTCAAACTCAAAGGGATTAATACGGTGCTTAATATGTTCTTGTTTATACAATATTATGCCCTACAAATGCCAACTCCAAGGAAAGTTGTCGGATTCTTTTTCCATAGGACCGTTTCACATCCCTTGCTTTCTTGGCTAATGCATGAACCAATTTTACAAGTTATATTTCCATGGAATTTTCATGCTTCAAAGAATATTTTACTTCAATTTAATTTTTGTTATGAGGAAAAGGATGTAGAATAGTAAGCACATAGACAAATTGATATACATAGACAAATTGAGATGACAAAATAGACAGAACAATGTGACAGAGTAAGCAAATAGTATTACAGTATAGGCAAATCAGTATGGTAGCATAATGTTATGACAACATAATGTAGTTGATTTGTGGCAAATCGATTTGCCAAACGGTTAAGCAATTATAATCGTTTTGCAGGGAGTATAAAAATACATTTTGATTAACTTGCAAGGGGAGAATGTATGTCTTTATGTTGATCTATTACAAAGGGGGAAAGAGAAAAAGGGAGGAGTGATGAGAGGAAGGAAAAAAGAAAAACATTGTAGAGCTTTGTGGTTTAAGGAATTATAAAAGATGTTTTTTTTTCCATTCTTTGTGTTATTAGCATTGTATGTGGATCTAATTGAATGAATATCTAGACTTAGAAAAGATTGAATGTTACTTCGTATTTTACATGGTACTTATTTTAATGGAGTAGGACAAGGACCCAATAATGATATATAAAAATTTAATTCCTTCGTGGAATATCATAATTGACACCTGCAAAATTATATCACTAACATTTGGTGACCATGTTGGGGAAAATCCAATTCGTTGTTGGACAAATTGGAGGATTCAAGATGTAATTTCTCCAAATTCACGTGAGATCTTTCCACATTATAATTAAATTAATGGAAATTGATGATATTGATTTGGGATTTTGCTTGATACATGTTCTTTATAGGGTATTACCTTGTGAATACATAGATATAATGGGTGCTTATAGAATTGAAAAAAAAATAGTATAGTGAATAAGATGGATTGTTTTGGGGGTTAAACAAGTATTAATTTTTCCAAATTCATTCACTACTTATGAACAAGACATGGCAAGATCAATGATACTTTTGGATTATTATAATAATGTGTATGAAGGACATTATGAAGAATGGTAAATTATGACTTTTGTTGAAAGAAAATATGAATGGATGAAAGAATTTATAATTGTAAAAAAAACTAAACAAACATTAAGAATAAATTGTAATTATGGGTGGAATTTTCAGAATTATTTATATACACCAAGGAATGCATCAAAATTAGATGAATGGGGTAATTTTAAAGAGAAATTTAAAACATTGCCTCAAAAATACAAGAATTGATTATTAAGAAAATACATGGTGGCACTGAGGTGCGGTATATACAACATAAATCATTAATTATTGATGCTATAGAATTGACAAAATATAGAAGACGGTTACCAATAATTGTATGCATAATCACATTAATTTTTATAATTTTTTTTTTTGCAACACATCATTCAATTTAATTACTTGACAACAAAGAATTTACTAGACCCAACATTAATGCATTAATAGAAAAATGGATGCTAAATGATATGCTATGGGCACCTAGGTCTACATGTTCTGAATATGTCATGGGAATAAGGAGTGAGGAATACATGTCTTAAATAATTGAATAAGAAGAATTTTGGTCTACAATCATGATTCCATAATTGCATGGGAATCAAAAATTGGTAGCAGTAGTAGAAATGGTTATAGAATACAAACAAGAATTTCTATTTGGAGCCTATGTTAGATAGAGATAAAGAAAGAGAAGAAAACAATAGATTGAAAGTCTAGATAAGAAATTTTTGAAAGGAAGCTATAAAGGTTGCTATTGCAACTCAACAATCTATTACACGTAATAGATGGAGAGGTCTTGGTGCAATCTTTAATTCACTAGCAGCATATCAAGTACTTCAACCTATAAAAAAGGAAATGGTAATTACTATTATTCAAATTGATGTTCATGAAGTAAATGGATCCAAGATGGAATTAGATAATCTACACAAACGAGCTCACCGAATGTTGAACATGAATATCAAGAATCAACTAAAGAATTAAACATGTTGTTATTGAATACACCAAATATTATTATCAATGCATTTGGAATAATCAACTAGGTGATAGAAGAGGGGTGGCTTCGAATACTAAGACAGCAAGTTGATGGAAAATCCATGAGAACTTTGAATGACAATGGAAGTAGTGATTGACCACTCGAGAGAAATTTATTTGGAACAACTTCGAATCCTTATTTGTTTAATATAAGAACTTTGTCAACTCAACTGTATAGATTTATTGGGTGGATATTCAAATAAAGGACAACACCTTAGCAACTACTGCAACGGTGATGAACATGAATCCATTCATGGATATTATACCTACTATTGTTTTATGCATTGAACTGTTGAAGTATCATGACAATGATGATCATGTTATACATATTCAACAACTAATTAAAGTTTGTGTGACTAATGGAGAAGATATAGATGATCATAAATTATAGTATTTTCCAAATTCTCTTAGAGGGAGAACTACTAATTGGTTTGCCAGGTATGAGATGACCCATCCAGCAACAACATGGGATGAAGTATAGTGGGCATTCATTAATCGATTTAATAAGATTCATAGTGAATGACAAGTGGTTGCAACTTTGAAATATGTAAAATAAAAGAAATATGAGTTTGTAGAAAATTACTATGATAGATTTTTGTGACTTTGCACAGTTTTTCCATAATGACCACATTATATTTATTTAAGACAAGCTTCTAAAGAAGGATTGAGAACCAAAGTCAAAATGGCCTCTATAAATATGCAACGAAAAACTTTGGCAAAAGTAGCAAAGTCAACAATTATGATAGAAAAAGAAATGCCAATAAGAAAGAAAAGTATAGCGAAATATCACCAAAACTATGACAATGATGAATCAAAAGATTCTAATGAAAAAGAAAAATGGACACCAAAGAAGAAATAAACAAAATATCACTTTGAAACTATTATAAGAGGTGTGTACTATCAAAATTGCTATAATGAAGGACACCTTGCAAACGAATGTAAATTATTGAACAAATTTTGTTAGATATGCAAACATAATGATCATAATATTGATCAATGTCCTAGCTAAACAATGTTTGGAAGATGTCCTTTGAGGGAAATTGTTTTAGTGCATGTGGTACAAGCAAAAACACCAATTGTGCAAAAGCAAAAGTAATTACAATAGTATAACACACCAAATAATCAATTTGGAAATTGACAATATAATTCAAGACCAAATGGTCAAAACTAATGAGGCAATGGTTAGAAGAATCAAAATAACCGATATAACCAACGTGGTTATAATCAAAATAATAGATTTTGGCAGAATGGAGTAAGGTGTTTTTGTTGTCATAAAAAAGGACATGGAAGAACTTGACCTACATCTGTAATGTTTGTTGGACTTTAATGTGCACATATAAACATTATTTGGATTCATGTGTAAACTTGAACTATAAATATGCAAATTATGACACTTTTGTGCATACATTAACACAACAATGCATATTAATTGATGATTCAAAACTTACATACATTATAACAAAAGGTGTCCATGTATGCCGAGTGATTTCATTGGATGTTGAGTGAATTCAATTATAGTGAATGAAACCTACTAGGGAAACAATGAATTCATTGGCCTAATGAACAAGGACTAGTGAATTATACCCACATTTTGTATTAGTGATACTAAATTGACATGGACCTTCAAGAACAATGAGCAAGCTCCATCTCACAAAGTATATACAAGATTGCTCCTAAAGACAAAATGATGTCCTAGTGGAAGGGTTTACTAGTGTTTAGTAGTGATACTAATATGACATGGACCTTCAAGTGCACAAAACTTGTCCTAGATGTGCTCTAGCTACTCACCCTTGAGGAGCTCCACTGTGCCATCATTAGAATAATCAAACAAGTAACTTGCCAATAAGGTCTTACTAGCATTAAGGGAAATCGAAGAGATCTTTACATCAGGTGTGTGATCCACCTCCTTTGCGATTAGCCTTCTAGTTTCTTCAATAGATTCTTAACACTTTCGATTTGTAATAAGATGGTTGTGAACACCAAGATGAATCACCACTCTTGACATAGATTGGAGTTTATGCACAATATAATAGATTCACCCATTGTAATTCGCGACACAAAAACAAAAAGCATGACAAAATTTGCATCCAAGCAAAGAAGCAAACGAAATCATTATCATTCGACCTAAGACTAGAATATGAACACATTCACCACGCTAGAATGTTTTATGATGAAAGGTAGAACGCACAAAGTTTTCACAATCATCCTGCATACACCGCAAGTGACCCAAGCAACAAACCTTCCTAAAGCTAAGTCCAAATGATTTTATATTGGTTGTGATTAGCTTACTCTAAGCATGGCCATTGTACTTTTTATCCATGCCTTGCATTTGGGAAGGATTGTGAATGATCAAAAGGATTAGTGACAATTCAAACAAGACGTCCCCATCAAGAGTAATTGGCAAGAATTGGACTTTTCACAAAAAGACCTTGTCATAATCCAAAGTCCGTAATTCGTTCGAAGTTTGTCTTAATAGCACCATCATGTGTAAACAAGAAACAACATATTAAATACTCCCCATAGGGGTGGATGGCTCTGACAACAAAGAGGCAACAAACTGAATAATGTTTTTCAATAATTTTGTCGACAAAAAAGGGGGGTCAAGTCCTAACCTGAAGAGGAATCAAACATTTCAATGAAAATAGAAAATGCAAGAGCATTAGAACATTAGAACATTGAAGGAAAGTGTCATCAACTTCAAGTTCTTGCTTCATAATCTTGACCATAGAACCTGCAATTCCTATCGTAAGGATTGTTTCTTGAGAATTATGAACCAAATTATCACCAACAATGCGATAATAACCATAGCCAACCACCCATTGTCTCCCTTGCGAGGAGGTCATAGGAATTTGGTACAGAAAACTTGAAACAAAGTTATTAAAATCATATGAGACATCCTTAGATATATGTAAAGAACTTGGCTAAAAAGCAAACATAGCGCATAGACAATGTTCAAAGACAATCATCATTCCTAAACTATCTACCATTATGTTGAGGTCCGAGTTTCTAGGAGCATGAAATGTTACAAAGGGCACAAAAGTAGTAGTGAAGGAATTCAAAGGGATTTGAATCAACAAGAAAATAATCAAACATTAGGGAAATTTTTGAAGGGTTTGGAGGAAGAGGAGGAGGAAGTAGGGAAATATAATCCAAACATGGAGCAAGACGAATACAAAATTGGACAAAACACAACAGTAATGAAAACCACAAATAAGAAAGTTAAGGAGTGTAGTAACAAACATCAGACTAAAATTGTAAAACTCATGTGCTTGTAGCCAAAGATAATGTTTATTGATGGAATATGGTGTAGAGAATTAAATTTGGGATGAGGTTATCACTTTGAAAGTTGTTTAAATGGAGACCCAACCTAAAATTTCTACAAACTATGATACATGATGTCAATTACATAAATGTGGTGTGGGCTTGGAAATAAACGAAAAAGTGAGGGAAAATATAGAGAAGCGTTAGAAAACAAAATTATTTTTCATTTGAAAAAAAATAGTTTATGGAAGGATAGATGAATGAGAAAAAGGAATGAAGAAATGCCAAAAATTTCTAAGAGATTGGTCATGACATGACATTAAGAAAACAAGAATATCATATTAATACTTTTGTGATGAAATTTTAATAGGAAAAATGAAAGCCATAAGCAATAATTATTAGGCACAGTTGGAACATGTTGCAAAAATGATCTAATTAGTGTTTGTAACATTAGATTCCATTAGGTGTCAAGAATTACAAGTATTTTCCAGAAAACAAACTCCATTATCTTGAGAAAGTGACATTCACAACAACTTTCATATTTCAACAAAAATCAACATAATAGTTGACATAAAAATTCATCATGATTCATGTGAATGTTATAACTAAGTAAAATTTAAATAAATTTCATGAAAAGGGAAAGAAACATTGGAATTTATAATGTCATTTCTAGGTTGGTGGAAAGGAAAAAACAATTAGAAAAGGTTGGAGATATATATTATGGAATGCAACTTGTTCTAAGGAAAGAATTGAAACATGTGCTTTTGAAAATGTGTGTGTTTTTTCACAAATATATAGTAGCCTTGAAGAAATCCCTTGAAATTTGGTATGCATGATTAGTGGCATATTTTATTTATAAAAGAGGTTAAATTAGGTTAATAGCCATAAGAAAAGTCTTTTGACTCAGCCATAAGTTACTATAAACTTTATACATGATGGCCATGTCATGTTTAAAATATTGAAAAATGGATAAAATCAATATTGGAAGGGCAATTACCAACCCTTGGCCCAATCTGTCCGTGTGTGTTAATAAATTGACACAAGTTTTGTGAAAATCATATATTCACCCTCCAAGTGTACAAGATTGAAAACAAAAGTGTTTCTTCAACAACATCACTTTCTATTATGCATAAAACAAAATTAGGTACAATAATGCAATGTCAATGGCATTCATTATCATGATGGACAATTACAATTATAGTTAATTTTCAAAGTTATGATTCATAGAGATGGTGACAGGTAAGGTCGGTGAAATCCATTATGCTAAAGAAAGAGATATTGAAAAATGAATTATGCCACAAAAAATTTGAAATTCATTAACAGAACATTGAAAATTATAAGAACATGGAATTAACAGGATTAAATAGCCTTTCAAAAGTAGCTTTTATATGGTGACTCAACATATAAAAAAATTTGGAATAGAAATAAATATGAAAATAACAATTATGATAAAGATATGCAACCTCAAAATATTTCAAAAAAATGTTATTAAAATAATAAATACCTAATTTTGAATATTTGGTTATAATTATGATTTATAACTATTAATAAAACTTTAGTTACTGTTTTTTTAAAAAATTATTAAGATATATTTTTATTTGTATATCTATAAAGATGTATGTTTAAGACTACAAAAGAAGATACTAGATGACATATCTTGCAACAAACGTTGAGGTTTGTAAAAAGGGAACATTTATTGTCTTTAGTTGACCATTATGGTTCATAATAGAGAAGCTACAATTTTAGATGCAAGAAGATGGTGTTGCTTAAAAGAACTCGAGAACTTTAAGAAGAAGAAGACAAAAGCAAAGTTTCTAGTGGACGAATCCTATGCAACAAAGATGTAATATTAAGATGCTGGCCAAAAAGAAGTTGCATCTAATGGAGGATATGCGACACAACCTCTTCTCTACAAGGGGTGATCAGGTTGAAGAGATAAGAACAATATTTGAAAAGTACAATGAATATTATTTAGTTTATGAAACAAAGTTTGCTTGTTTTTAGTAGAAAAACTCATTGATCATTTGTTTTGGAGGCCAAGGAAAAGCGCAATTTGTTCTCTAATGCACATTAGAAGTTTCCAAAACAAGTTGAGTGGATCTAAATTGTGTCCATTCAACCTTGTAGTAAGTATGAGTGAAAAGATGTTTCTTGAGTGAAAAGAAGACAAAATTGTGCTTGAAATCGCACTTCCAAGCTTGGTTTTTTTTAAAAGGTGCTGGAAACCTTAATTTCTTGCTTGAGATTTTCACATATATATTCATTGTGTTTTTTTTCTTATAGGAGGTGGGGGACACACAAACAACACAACAACTTGAGGTAAGCTTCCAAGCTTTTCCAATTTCCAATTTTCATTTTTTTTCTTTCATGTTTTTTGTTTTATGTTTGTTTACTTTGAGTTTTTGTATAGTTTTGAGTTTTGTAGCTTTTTAGGTTGCATAAGAGCTCATGTGAAGCAAGAAAATTTTCTTTGACCTCTCTTAAAGCTCTCGAACATGTCTTGGAACTTCCAAGCTCCAAGTTCAGAAGCTCGTAGAGGGGCCAAGGCAAAGTTTTGGAGGTCAAAAGTTGGAGGATGAGTGCAAAAAATTTGTGCTTGGCATGTTTAGGATGTTTCAAGGAGCAGCCAAGCTTAAAAAAAAATGTTCGACCCCTCATGGATCCCTCGAACATCATGCTTGGGAACTCCATGAAAGGCCAAGGCAAATTGTGTTGCTTATCCTTTCATGGAACTCCCAAGCTTTGTGTTTGGGGGTTCCATGAGAGGCCAAACACAAGATGTCTTTGCTCAGCCTCCAACTTTCGACACCAAAAATTGGAGGTGAGTGCATTTTTTTGTGTTTGGCCTTTCATGGATCCTTCAAGCATCATGTTTGGGAGCTCCATGAAAGGCCAAGGCAAATTTTGTTGTTCGGCCTCTCATGGAGTTCCCAAGCTTCATGCTTGAAGGCTCCATAAGAGGTCGAACTCCAAATGTTTTTGTTTGGCCTCTCATGGAGCTCCTAAGTTTCTAGCTCAAGGGTTCCATGAGAGGCCGAACTAAATTTTTTTTTGCTTGACCTCCAACTTTTGGCACCAAAAGTTTGGGGGCAAGCAAATTTTTTTGCCTTGAACTTTCTTGAAAACAAGAGCTCCCAACTTGTAGCTTTCAAAAGTGCAAAAATTTCTTCAAATCAGTTTCATCAATGCAATCATTGATTCTTACTTAACCTTCTTTGCCTCATTTCTTTATTTTACAAAGCTTTGTCGAAACTAGGAGTTCATCTACATAGGTTTTTTTTATTTTTTATTTTTCACATTTTGTTATCAATTTATGCATCTTACTTTCTCTTTCATTTAATTCCCTCCTACATGTTCCTCCATCTTTGGAAGGTGCCAAGTTGATTGAACAAACGCTACTAGAAGAGAATTCTAAAGAAATATTTTCACTCTTCACAACTTTTCATGATATTCATGTTTTATAAAAAATTTATTACAAACTTACATATTTACATTTTGTTCCTCTCTTGTTTATTCTTTTGAATTGTTTCCAATGTAACCTAATTCCATCATGACCTTGTCTACTCAAAAGGTTGGCTTAACTTTTGGGCCTTTTATACAATTAGAGGTAGTCAATACAATTGGAGACAAAGAAATCATCTAGGTCCAGATGGAGCATAAGGTCAAGATAGTCAAGGTGTTGGAGAGGCATAAGGTTCATCCCAAAGCCAAGGTTCAGATGAACATACCACTCTACCAGATGATATCCTGCTAGTTGTGAGGCCAGCCCTTAAGATCAATGTGCTCAAGATGGAATAAACGTTCCAAATGGGCTATCAAGAAAGTGACAAAATTTTCTATGTTTTTCCCACAAACTAGTAGGGGGAGGAGGCATTCGTTGCAAATCACATCCATGAGTGGGATGATCATTGGAAGGTTATGAATGCATCATTCGAGGAAGGGTTAAACATGGATGAATTTTTACAAAGGTTTAGTGGGAGAATGTTCTATGTGTGGGATGACAACCATTGGCTACAAGCCTACATGCCTTATATTTCTAAAGTTCATTCAGATGACCTCTCTTGGCATATTGCAATGGATTCCATCATGTGAAATACAAAAGAGGGCCTCGTCCACCTCCTCACTACAATGACAGACATGAACAAGTTTGATTCAAACTAAACACTATGGATTTCAAAGTTCCAGTCCTTTCTTGCTATTAATCTATTTTCTTTCTATTCCTTGCTTTATGCATTAAGTTGAAATTCTCTATCAATTTTGTTTCAACCCCTTAGGGCTATTGAATTTGATCACATGAAGCCTAGTTTGGTGCATGATTTCTCTCGCATCCAGAGCATCAGCATGATACCAATGGTCTAGTTCAAGAATGTGATCAATTTCAATGTATACAATAGATGTGAGAACAAATCAAGGAAGACTTTGTACTTTTCTGACACAAGAGATTTTTTTCTACTATATGTACAAGGTTTGATTCTTGCCCAATCTTTCCATTTGAATCTATCAATTTTTTTGCTTGAGACATGTGATTTATAAAAATATTTTCTTCTTAGTGTAGTGTGAGTTTTTGGCTGTAACAAACGTCACCATAGAGCTCTATTATGAGGAAGTTCCAGATGAGAAATTGAAGTCACCTTCCAAACTGCAGGCACTTATGGACAAGGTGATGGATTAGGTTTGAAAGGACCATACCTCCACTTTCACGAAACATTTGTCAGTTTGTGACCCTGTTTTTGGTCTTGAGTTCCTGAAACAAATTCAAGTCCACTACGATTGAATTCAGAGCCTTAAATGCTCACCCATAAGCTCCAAATGCTAGCTTTTGCCTAGGTCATGAATGAGCAAAAGGTATCTTGGTTGAAATTCTAGAACTAATTCGGTGTTTTGAGGGAAACAACAAAATTTCCAAAACATAGATTCTTAGATGGAACTTTTGAAAAGTGGTTTCACAAGGCAACTTTTTGGTCTTAGGTAAATGCTTACCCATTCGAAGTTCTGAAACTTTTTGTCTTTGAAACAATTGCAAATTGACATTCAACATATTACAATTAGAGGTGGAGGCACTAAAACTATATTTTACCACTATCACTGATCTTTCCATTTAGCTTATAGAATCTAAAGATCTACCTACATTTTCATATTATATTCAAGAATGGAGACTTTCTCTCTAGGAGACTTGTTTCTTTAAGGAGTTTAGGTCCAAAAATGGGATTCGGAGAAATAAGTTGTGGTAACAACAAATTAGTGGGATTGAAGCCTTTAAATGGGTGGTTTATATGTGATTTATTATCCAGCCATTCCACATTTTTATCATCCATTATCAATTACATTTAAATCTTCCAATGTCATCTTAATTTCATAGCCACTAACTTTGTATTGTTTTCTGACCACTGTAGGTATTTCCATTTTGTGTTTTTTCGAAGGGATGCCATATCTGAAATTCCAAGACTCCTTGAGATATGGAAAGGTCCAAAAACATATAGCATAATGTATAAGAAGGATATGTTGAGAGATTGGACATCTACACATCTCTCAAATTGTGCTTAGTATTTTGACTACTTAAAGGAGAACATTTTTCCATTAAAGTTTGAGATTTGAGAAAAACATGAGCCATGATGTCTTTAAGGACTTGGAGCCTTGGAGAAGGGAACACCAAGCAAGAGAAATTGGAGGGGGGCAAAAGGAGGGGAAAGAGACAAGTTCAAGAATCAAGATCAAAAATGCAAGAGGAAGATGTTCCCACTCAATCCCAAAAAGAAGTAGAACTTGGCTTGATCGTGCTGTCTTTTTAGGAAATTCTAGTGACTTCCACTTGGACCATCCCAACTGAGGTAGATGACATGACTATAAATGTCCAGGAATTTCATTCTCCTCAACAAGAGTATAAAAAAAGATGATAGAAGCAAACTGCCCCTTGTGCAAGAACATCAATTATTAGGAAGAGAATTCCATTGCTCACTCCTTTGTTGATTCCCAGTTTTGTTAACTATCGTTCAATTGTGAGATTAATGAATGTTTGTTAGGCTTCAATTCTTGCATCCTGGATCCAAACTTGAGCATGGCAACCTAAGCAATTAGGCATTATAGACTACATGAAGGAGGTTTTTTTTTAACACAATTTGGTGTTTTGACTTTGGATTACGATTTTTCAAGTAGTTTCTTAAAACAAAATTTTATTTTCCAAGAGTAGATGGATTACAAAGAGCTCCTAGGTTTCAACTTTTAACACCAAAAGTTGAAGGCCAAGAGCACTTGGTTTTTGGTCTCCAACTTTTGGCGCCAAAAGTTGAAGTCCAAGAGCATTCACATTTTGGTCTCCAACTTTCAACACTAAAAGCCCAATGCTTTGGGTTTTCAACTTTTGACACTAAAAGTTGAAGATTGAAAGCCCAATGCTTTGGGTCGTCAACTTTCGACACTGAAAGTTAAATCCCAAAAGCTCTATGCTCTTGGGATCCAACTTTCAACATTGAAAGTTGAAAGCCAAAAACTTAGTTCAACTTTATGTACAACTTTTTCTTTCTTTTTTTTATGTTAATTGGATTGATCCTGGATTTGTTTAACATTCATTTGGTTTAATCCTTCTTATAAATGCTTGTGTTTTTCAAGTGTCATGTAAGAATAAGGTCAACCTTGTTTTAACAAACATACCATCTAATCTCCCGATTTTGCACGTCTTTGAGCCGCTTTCCTTCATTCCTCCATGGAATAAGCAAGTGGATAATTTTATTGAGTTTGTTGTGGGTTTTTGAAGACAGGTTTCTGTTTGATAGAGGGGCCATCATTATCATGCATGCAAATGACTTGCGAATGTTGAAGGAAATTAATTCCTTCTTAGAAAGCTACCAATTGAAGGTTCGCATGAAGTGGATTGTTGTGAACTCAAGCCCCTAGATGAGTAACAAGGATCCATTTTCTTAGGTACTATGGATCTCATTCTATCCATATGTTTTCACATTTTGCATTCTTTGAAAGTTAGGATTTACTTATGCAACTTTAATTTTAGAATGTTTTCAGCTTTTTTTAATGTTTTGGTTTTTGTTTACAAACTAGCCACCATATCAAAAAGATGGCACATGCCATTAATTGTTCATCTCGATTTCCTTCAAAGTCCCCATCAAAGTTTTATCTTGCTTTCGTGTGCTGAGGCTTTTGCACTTACATTGGTGGACTTATTTTCCATTCCCCCATCTTTAGAGCCTAAGACTTATTACCATTTTGATGTTGAGATATTCATTGATGATGAAACAAAAGAAGCTAGTGTTTAGGATGTTTTTGGAATTTTTTCCCTTTGATTGTATTGCACTTGTTCTAAATGGAAACACAACTTTTCCATTTTCCTTTTTTTCTTACATTAGAAGAAATCTTGTCTGTAACTAATCAATAAATGACTAAATGTCCTCTATGATTATATCAATGATTATAGTTATACATTATGACTTAGAATTTTACGTGTCAAGATGAGTAGTCATATAAATGTCATATAAAATCGAAATCAACAAAGGGGGTGGATGAAAATTTATTTTGTTCAGATGATTTTCATCCTAATGTCAGTTGTGGTAGAGGATATTATGATGTGGATTTCAATAATTATTAATATGAAAATAATATGACTATTTATATGAATGATGTGTTGCATGATGACCTAACATCATAGTGTCAAGTGAAAATGATTTAAAAATAACTATCTGACAAGTATCTTATGATTCAAAATGATTACATGTAGTGACATGGCCAATGGTGCTTTGACATATTTAAATGACTAGAAAATGACAATATAACAATTTGGTTTTGGATATATGACATGGCATTATGGATTAGCAATTGATTTTGATAACCAAACGAACAAATTGAAAAGATGATTCAAATTCCAATAGTTTATCATTTGATGCTAACTGTGCAACATCTTCAAAACAAATGTTTGCTAAAATACACTTTGATATTATAAACCATCAATGAAGCGGATAGAAGTTGCATAAATTATATTGAAACAATTTGTGCACTTGAACAAATAATTAAACTACAGTCTACAATAAAATAAAAAAACCTACAATTGGAATCTATTCTAAAACCCTATAGTTGCTAAAAGATCATACTTCTCAGATAATTCTATGGCACCTATTAAAGATGTTGTGTTGGGGGCTGTAGGCAACTTTGTTGGAGTTGTCAAACCACCAACTTCCATTATTGTTGTAATGAAAACATTTTACGTATCTACTACTTTTTTCCTAGATCATGCCTCCTTTCTCAAAATAACTTTCCAACTTGGTTTTCTCAAATCATCAAAGAAAAATACTTGTGTCACTTGAGAGGGAAATATAAAAGGTTCAACCATAAGTGGCAACCTATGTCAAAAATTCATTATAAGGAATCCATAATCATCCTTTACATAAGTCACATTTCCTCGATTGTCCACTCCTTTTACCCATTCACACCTAAATATAATAACAAGGGTACGCATTGGCCCATAATTTGTCTTTCAAAACCCCTACAAAATTCACAAACACACTTGTTGCATCAAGAGTTGGTAGATCAAACACAAATGCCACCCCACTATCATAAGTCTACAATTGGCTACTTTTTGAGTTTTCCACTCTAAAATGGTTTTTGTAGGCCGTCATTTTGGTGTATCAAGTTGTAGTTTGGGATGGTTTGCTACATAATAACATTGCATCCAATTCATCTTCATTACATGGGTCAATGGGGTGCACAACACTTTTCACCCATTTAGTGAAAGGAGGTGTCATATGGTTAAAAGTTTCCTCTTGCTCCCATTTCCTACACATGCCATAGTAGACCCATGGATTGAAAGTGGATTATACTTTACAAACTATGAAATAATTATTATTCCATAACTAAAAAGGCCTAAATAATCACCAAAACCTCTAATTGTCTTCGAAATTATTTTAAAAATTTAAACTATTCATCTGAATTTTGAAGTCTGAAGTTGTTCAATAAAATTACCCATATTTACACATCCTTCACAAATGTAGTTTTTCTAACTTCTCAAACATAGGATCACATAAAATATTATAGAATTAAAATTATGAAAAGGATTTTAAAATCTAAAACCTTGAAGTATCCATAATCTACAATTGATATATGTAATATCCAAGATCTGAAATTTGAAAATGTCCAATATCAAATTTCCCAAATAACATGCAATTTGAAATAGCCAAAATATGTCATTTCACTAAATATAATGAAATGCACTCATAAAGTAAATTTTGCAACAATAGGATACATCAATTATTGAACAAGGAAAGAAATGGATTCTTACTGCATCCAAGGTTGCATTATGGAAATGTTGGCCATCAATACATATAGGTGGGCTAGATAACGAAAGGCAAGACGCATGTGAAATTTTCTCCCCGCACCTTCCAACACCTCACCAACATTTCCACCTTCTTCATTAGCATCCGATATTCATCGCTCCATAACATCAAACCTATGTAGGTATTTAGTAATGAAACCTAAACACTCATCTTGAATATATGTATTTTTCAGCCATTGATGGCTTTAGCCTTGCCATGTTCCACACATAAAACTTCAAGGTTTTCTTCTATCTTTCTATAAGATACATCCATTTAATAGTATCCGAGCCTCAAATATCCAATTCATCCACTAGGTGATATAATAGGTGTGTCATAATGTCAAAAAAAGATGGTGGAAAGTGCTTTTCCATCAAAGCTAAACTAATTATGACATCATTTTGCAATGAATCAATTTCAAAAGGATCCCAAACCTTAGAACATATCCTTCTAAATACCTTGGAAACCCTCATGATTGCCATTCAAGGCCTTGAACCTAGAAGACCCCTTTATGCCAATGGCAAAATTTGTTGCATTAAAACATGGTAATCATGGGACTTTAAACCCCCAAAAACCTTTCGCCTAATGAATTATGCCATTGTCAATACATGCCCTAATGGAGTTTTCACATTCTTTATGACAACAGAAAAACTCTCAAACTCATTAGCTAACAAAACATAATCAGCCACTAGTTTCAGCATTCTACCAGCTTGTATAAGGTTTGCAGTCAACCATAAATGGGGCCTAATACCCTTATGTTGTAAATCACACCTGACTTTGATATTGTCCTTTTCACTTGTTATGGGCCTCAAAACGTTTTTCACAAAATTCATCCCACACTGCATCATGTCCAAAGTCCATCAAATGAAAAGGTCATGTTCATTCATACACCCCAACATTGATGATTTGTTAAAAGACCAGGGACATGCATATACCAAAAAACCCTAATGTGAGTTCATTATCCTACCTTAATTTCCCTAATTTGCACCGTGTAAGCCTTGCTTGGACCTCAAACCTTAATTTGATTTGCCCAAACCTTATTTTGAGCTCAAAGCATAATGTTAGATGTTAAAGCCTTGTTTCAACATACTGTCAAAACTTGAATTTTAACTTTTTGTCTTTACTTTCAAAATTATAGTCTAAAAACTCTCCATGGATTAAATTGAGTTCAAACCATAATATGGGTTGTTTAAACCCTATCGAAACCATATTTGATTCAAAGGGCCTTACATCTATGCATATTTACCTTCCAATATGGTAAATCACAAAGCACATTTCGACATTTCACACCATGTTCCTTTGGTGGGTCACTTACACCATTGTGGTTGTTGCCCATGTTTAACCAATCTTGGTACTCCTTAGTTCATGCTAGCTACTCCTCTACTATGACATTTCTAGGTTTATTACGTGTCTCAATTTGCCCATCAAAATGATCTTTCATTCTTGCTAACCTGTATGGGTGCCCTTCTATCAACCATCTCCTAATTTGATTATATGTATGTTTGCCCAACTCCACATAATGTTCACCCTTGAAATTTGGCTCACATATAGGACATGCAACATAACCTTGATGTGCCATTCTTGCCACTATGTTGTAACTAGGGAAATCATGAATTGTCCAAAGTAAAATTCCTATTAAAATAAAATTCCTTGATCCCATGGGCTTGAAGACATCATAACCTAGAACTCCATGCCATAGTGATTGCAACTCTTCAACCAATGGTTGCAAATACATATCAAACACCTATGTTGTAACTGATTATTTGCTCGAAATAAGTTTTGAGAGCAAAATGAAAAAAAAAAATTGTTGTTAACCATGGGGGTATGTTATAATTCAACAAAAATATAGGCCATGCACACCAAATTGAACAACTTAATTTGAATGGATTGACACCATCTACTAAAAGTGTTAGGTGAACATTCTTAGGTTTTGTCGCAAAACTAAGGTAAAGGTCATGAACATGTTTCCAAACTTTGGAGTCACAAGGGTGTCTAACCATGCCATCTAGACTATAATTTTGTGAATGACACAACATCAATTGTGATAGGGTAGGGGACTTATACCTCCTTTGAAGTTTGGGGATAATTGGAAAATGTCTAAGCACTTTGACAAGAAACATCTTGTTGATTTCATATTTATAGCGAGGGCCTCCACATTTTGGACAGTGTACAACATTTTGATGTTGTCTTCGAAACAAAACACACCCCTAGCACATGCATGAATGGTCTTATTATCCAACCCTAATTGACATAAAAATTGTTTGGCAAACAATTTGGTTCAAGCAGTAAATGGAAACGCAAAGATGTAAAGAGTTCATTTGCAAACTTGTTCATGACCCCATGGACTGTGCACAAATTCATGAAAAAGATGGTTGCTACTAGTTTTGTACACTTGATGTTCAGATACAACTTTTAGATTGCATCCTCCAAAGCTATTAGATCAAAACTCTGAGGTTCAGGACCATCCTCAAAAGGCATCTCTCCCACTACTTCATCTCTAGCTCCAATCTCCATTAGATTTTCATTAATATCAACAGCATGATCATGACCCCCATTGGCTTCCTCTTCCACACCATCAAGTATCCCAAAAGCCTCCCCAACTATTCCAACAACCCTTTTTTCAAGTGTGGGAGGTTCATCATTGCGTTGAAAAACATCTTCCACCATCACCCTAACATCCACATGTGCATCCTTTACACTTTGTACAAGGACAGTGCATTCTATCCAAGTTGTAAAGCAAAGCCCTACATTTTCCCCTAATCCATAATTTAGTTTATGGCATTTGAAACTAAATTGAAAGAATTAGAAATTTCTCCAATTTCAAGATTCTAAAGTTGATTCAATTTCAATGTAAGGTCATTTTCAAAACAACAAAGATGTTGATTGCATTTTGGCTTGAGGTACATTCCACCAATTCACACTTGGGAAAGGGTTTCAAAGGTTACTAATTTGGTCTTAGAAGGGGACTTATTAGTCTTTGAGTGATAGGAAAGTGAGGCCAAAAATTATTTGGCCAACATCATGCCCATAGCCCCAGAAGGCGTCAACAAAGAAACTATGTAGCCTTTATCGCCCAGTACAAAATGGTGTAAATGCTACGAAATGATCAGGCACTATTAGGAAATATGTATTAGTTCACTTTGGGTTTCACTAGATTTTTGAGTGAATTTGGATAGTTTTACCTAGTGAAATTGTTTAACCCCTTAATGAACGGGGACCAGTTGCTACGGATAATGACTTGTTTCACTAGTACTTAGTGAAACAAGGTTATTTTCAAGTGAAATACAAATTTGCCAAACCATTCACTTGCTAGTTAATTAACTAACCAATGTGGAAATTAATTAAATTTTAATTATTTAATATAAAATATTATTGATAATTTCATGATTTTTAAAACCTATTATTTATTGACACGTGTCACTACTTACGCTAGGTTAAAAAACTAACTTAGGTAGGTAGGCCATGTAATTAACCTAGGCACCTAGCCTAGGAATTCGATAGGAGAATATTCGGTCAACATACCACTGTTGACCACACATAACACCACCCATGAAGTTTGATCCCTTGACCTTTGGAATGGGGGCAAACATCCTTACCATCAAATCACCCCATTTGTTGTGATAATATGTTACATTACATTCTATTTATCAAATACTTCATTTTAAACATTACAAAAACATAAACTTTGAAAATTCATATCTTATTGAGATTTTGTTCAAATGAAATGATTCGAGTTTACTTTTTTTTTAAATTCAATAATGTACATAATTAAATTTATTTCCTTTTGAAAGTTTAAAATCGTTTGAACAAAAAAAAAGTTTAATATCATTATTGAATGACATTTCAATGACCATTCTATTGAAAAAATAAATTAATAATGGATTTTTAAAAATATAATAATACTACCTATGTTAAGTTACTTTCAATTATTATATGATTATTTTTCATTAATTGAAATTATTTCACCCTACATTATTTACGACTATTTATGGCTATTCTTAATTATTTTTGGTTATTTAAACTTATTTCACCTTAAGTTATTTTCAACTATTGTAAATTTTTGGCTATTATAGATTATTTCAATTTAGACTACTTGCAATTATTATAAATTACTTTTGGCTATTTTAACTCATTTCAACTTAGGCTATTTTTAGTTATTGTAAGTTCTTTTGGCTATTCTATGTTTTTTTTGCTATTGTAGATTATTTCAATTTAAACTACTTGTAGTTATTATAAATTATTTTTGGCTATTTTAACTTATTTCACTTTAGGTTATTTTAAGTTGTTGTAATTTTTTTGTTTATTTTATGTTAGTTTTGGCTATTGTAAATTATTTCAATTTAGACTACTTGTAGCTATTATAAGTTTTTTTGCTATTGAAAGTTATTTCACCTTAAATTATTATTATTTATTATAAATTATTTCACCTTAGATTATTTTTGGCAATCCTAAGCAATTATAATATATGGATGTTGGTTATTCTTTTATTAGTGCTATTGGTGGTTATTCATGGTTATTGGTACTTATTCTATTTGTGGCTATTAATGTGTTTTAGTGGTTATTTTATTAATAATTATTGGTGGTTATTCTATTAACGGCCATTAGTAGTTATTTTATTGATGGTTATTCTATTAATGGCTATTAGTGACTATT
>Ga0116229_10004465_pt1 | contig 22926 bp, 17 predicted proteins | sample S1TSphgellanicum_3_FD_87313 | JGI IMG/M metagenome (GOLD analysis project Ga0116229, IMG submission 87313) | Host-associated microbial communities from peat moss isolated from Minnesota, USA - S1T2_Fc - Sphagnum magellanicum MG | ecosystem: Host-associated > Plants > Peat moss > Unclassified...
ACGCTCTCCGGCGCCATCACCGGCACCGGTGGGTTTACGCAAACCGGCGCGGGTACGACGATCCTTTCCGGCGCCAACACTTACACTGGCGCGACCGCAGTCTCTGCCGGCACACTGCAAATCGGCAATGGGACTAATGGCTCGATCAGCGGCACGAGCACGGTCACGGTCGCTTCGGGCGCGACCCTCGCCTTTAATGAAGCGACGGGCACTGTCACCAATGCGATTGCCGATAGCGGCACGGTGGCGGGAGTCGAAACCGCCGGGATTACCAACACGCTCTCCGGCGCCATCACCGGCACCGGTGGGTTTACGCAAACCGGCGCGGGCACAACCATCTTTACCGGAACCAACACTTACTCGGGCGGGACAACGATTTCCGCCGGCAAATTGCAAATCGGCAATGGCGGCGCGACGGGTAGCGTCGTGGGGAATGTCACGGATAATGGCGCCTTGGTGCTTGATCTCAGCGGCAGCAGCACCAATGCAGCGGTCATCTCCGGCACAGGTTCGCTGACCCAGATGGGCGCAGGCACGGTCATACTCACCGGCGCGAACACCTACAGTGGCGCCACCACAGTCAGCGCAGGCGGGCTCCAAATTGGTAACGGCACGACCGGAACGATCAACAATGCCAGCGCTGTTTCCGTGGCGGCGGGCACGACTCTCGGTTTTGACGAGGCCACCGGGTTAACGCAATCCAACGCCATCACCGATTCCGGCACGGTTGCCGGAGTCGAAGGAACCGGCATCACCAACACGCTTTCCGGCATCATCAGCGGCGCAGGTACCTTCACGCAGACTGGCGCGGGCACCACGGTCCTCACCGGTGCGAACACCTACTCGGGCGGAACGAGCGTAACCGCGGGCACGTTGGTTGCAGGCAGCAGCACGGTCGTTGCGGGCGGAGTTATCACCAGCGGACCTTTTGGTAAAGGACCGCTCACGCTGGCCATGGGTACCACGCTGGAGGATAACGGAGGGAACGTCACGCTGGCCTATTCGCTCAACCTCAGCGGAAGCATCACCCTCGGCAGCACGGGGAGCGGGACTTTGACGTTCAATGGCACCACCTTAAATACTCCCGCGACAGTGGCCCTGACCGGCAATACCACTTTGACCGTGAACAATACGACCACGATCGACGATGCCATCTCCGGCAATTTCAGCCTGACCAAGCTCGGTACCGGAACCCTGACTCTCACCGGCGCAAACAGCAGCACGGGCGCGACGACGGTTACCTCCGGTACGCTGGTGTTATCCAACGCAGACAGCCTGAGCAGTGGATTGCTTACCCTGGCTGGAGGAACCGCCCTCGATTACACCGGTGCCGCTGCGACGCTTAACCAGGACATCACGGTCTCCTCCGGATCGGCCACGATCGACAACGGTGGAACCGGCCTGCTCACTCTTGCGGGCACGCTGGATAAGGACGGCACGACGCTGGTTCTCGATGGTGGCGCCGATGGGATCACGGTCACCGGCCAGATCACTGGGGCCAATTCGGGATCGGACTTGGACGTTGTCGGCGGCGTGACGACGTTGACCAACGCGAATAACAATTACAACGGCCCGACCGTCGTGGAGGATGGTGGCACGCTGGTCGACGACGCAGTCGGAGGCGCCCTGCCGCAGTCGACGACTCTGACCATCGGTGGGGCCGACAACAGCACCGGCACATTCAATCTCGACGGCAACAACCAGACCATCGCCGGCTTGAACACCCAGGGCACGGGCGGCGCGGGCAATATCGTCACCAACGGCGGTGGTACCGCAGGCGTTCTGACTGTTACCAACGGTGGCAACTTCGCCGGTCTGATCAAGGATGGTGCGAGTACGACCGGCCTGGCGCTTTCCGGTGGCACCCTGCTCCTCTCCAGCGCCAACACGTATAGCGGCGGCACGACGATCTCGGGCGGCACGCTGGTCGCGGGCAACTCAAACGCACTGGGATCCAATACGGTAACCCAAAGCGGTGGAACGCTGATGACCAACAGCGCGGGCGGTGCTCCCCTTACAATCGACGTCAGCAGCTTCGTCCAGAACGGTGGTACGCTCTCGCTCAATCTTAACGGCATGGCGGACACGAGCGACGTCCTGGCCGTTACCGGAAATGCCACGCTCAACGGCACGCTTGAACTCGTCTTCACCTCGACTCCGACGAAGGGCGAAGTTTTTAACAATATTCTTACGACCGGGGGAACGATCACTGCTGCCAGCGCGAGTTACTCTGCCCCCACAGTCTCGCCACCCGGCTTCCAGGTCAGCACGTCGCCCATGGTGCTGGTGGGCGCCGACAGCATTTCGATAACCGTTACTTCCGTTCAATTGTCTTTGACGGGCTTGCTGGGTAATGACTATACCCCGAATCGGGCGGCCATTCTCAACTACATCGACACCAATGTTCTCTCCGGCCCTCTCTTCAAGGACCTCAGCGCGGTCCTGGTCGCATCGCCCAACTCGGCCACTGCGGCGAACATCGCGGACCAGTTTAACCCCGTTAAATTCGCGAACTTCAATCGCTCCAACATCTTCAACAATGCCGTTTTCTCCACGCAGGAACTCGACAGCTATCTCGAAAGCGGGCGCTCGCCCCAAGGTGATTTTCTTGCCGGCCATGGCGGGATCGATTCGAGCGGCCTGACCGTGGTCGATCCGAGCATGGATCCCGCCCTGGCCCAGGTTGGCAGCCGGTTGCTGGCGTGGAGCCCCGCTCCGTTCGCCCACGGCATGTTGAGCGATTCGGCGGATCCGGTTCTCGCCGGCGTCGACATGAAGCAAATAAACGCAGCGCCTGCGCCGGAAGCGGGTAATGGCTTCAACACCTTCGTGGTCGGCAACGTCGTCCTGGCTCAGAACTACTCCGACCCCCAGACGAACGTCGCACATTCCGATTCAACCACCGGCGGAATGCAGATTGGCGCCGACTATCGGCTCACGCCGCACCTGCGCGCGGGCGTCGTGTTCGGCTACAACCACACGGACGGCTCCCTCGACAATAACGGCAGCAAGGCCACCATCGACAGCTACGCCCCCGGCATTTATGTCAGCTTCGCCGATAAAGGCTGGTACGCCAATGCGATTGGCAATTACGGCTTCGATAACTTCACGGAAGACCGCGCTGTTTCGATAGGCGGCGCGTCCGCCATGGCCCATGGCGCTCCCAGTGGCGACCAGATTACCGGCGATCTTGACGGCGGATATGATTTCCATACGCACGGCTTTACGTTCGGTCCCCTGGCCGGAGTCCAATACACCCACCTCGACGTCGGCTCCTTCAGCGAAGACGGAGCGCAGGCGCTTGGCGCTGACATGACGGTAGGCAAGCAGGAGACCGACTCCCTGCGCAGCCGACTCGGTGGCCATGTGAGTTACGTGTTCCAGACCAACAAGGTGCTTCTCACGCCGCATCTGGACGTCAGTTGGCAGCATGAATTCATGGATCAAAGCGAAGGCATCAACGGACAGATCGTCAATGTGGTTGCGGCGCCGTTTACGGTCAAGACGCCTAACCCGAGCCGCGATTCGGCCCTGATAGATGCCGGGCTCGACGCTGATCTCGGCGGCCAGGTCACGGTATTTGGCGATTACCTTATTCAGGCGGGCCAAAGCAATTACTTCGGCCAATCCGTCCAGGCTGGCGTCAAGATCGGTTTCTAAATTATGTGGTGCCGTGGACTTGCCTTTACACGAGTGAATCCGGGTAATAGAAAAATATCTTTGAGACTTCAGAAAATCTGATAAGCATTTAGCCGTGATAAAACTGTTGCTTCGCCAGGTACTGGCCCTTTTTATCGGTGGAATGAGTCCGCTGCTTGCGGCGGATTCGGCGGCGACCGTCACGGAAGCCGTTAATCAGGTCACCCACGGTTCCTCGCAGACGGCCGAGTCTGCTCCTGCCACGGCGGGCACTCGCCTTGAAGATGGCGAATACCTCAAGACCGGGGTTAAATCCCGGGCCGAACTGGAACTGGCCAACTTGAGCATCACGCGCCTGGGGGCCAATACGATTTTTAATTATTCCGCCACGGCCAACGAAATCGATCTCCAGTCGGGCACGGTTCTGTTCTCCAAGCCCAAGGATGGCGCGCCCATGACCATCAAGACGGCGTCGGTCACCGCGGCGGTCGTCGGCACGTCGGGTTTCGCCCAATTGCATGGAAAGGCGGTCCTCTTCGGCCTGATCGAGGGACATGCCACGTTGACCATCGGTACTGATCCCATCGACCTCACCGCCGGTCAAATCATGCGGATGGGCGACGATGGCAAACCGCAGATTTTCTACTTCAACATCCCTCTTTTCCTCGCCACCTCGCCGCTCATCATCAAATTCCATAAGCCTCTCACGAATCAGGCCTACATCGACAAGGAAGTGGCTAAATACAAAGAATTTGCCTCTCGTGGCTTCATAGGGCCTCCTTCGGAAGCGTTTTTACTCAGCGACTTTGACGGATCCGTTCCGATCACACCGGCCCAAGGCCGCGATTCAGCAGGCAAAGCGCTGGACATGTATAACTACGACCATATGCAATTGCAGCAGCCGTTTGTCTCCAACGGTTTCGGTGGTCCCTAGTTGATAAACATATTTGGGATTGAATGACATGAAACGACAAAGCCACTTATTCTGCCTGGGATTGGCCGCGGGTTTAACCCTTGCCGGCTCCTCCTTCGTTTTGGCGCAGTCGCCCGCGGCGGAAACCATCCAGCAGAAGGTGGGCTTGCCGATGCAAACCGTGAGCCCATTGCCCACCTCAAGCTCGGATGCCGACTTGGGCGAGATTGATGTCGTGCAAAGATACCCGATGCCGGAGATGTTCACGTTCTCCACCACGCAGGACTTCTTCTACACCGATAACGTCTTTTATGCGAACACGGCGCCGATCGCGAGCCTGGCCTATCTCGGAAGCTATACCGGCAGCTTTGTTCCCTATTCCCTGCGCGACTGGACGCCCCGGATCACCTTTCAGTACAACATGGTCCGGTACGACAGCGCGGCAGCAGGCGACTTCGACAACGAAAACCTCGCGTTCTCCAATCAGTACGTCTTCAGCGACGACCGCGCCTGGACCTGGACGGCGGCAATCAATCTTTCCCGGTACACCGCCCCCCATGCCAACGACGCCCAATTCTACAAGGAAGTGGTATACGACAACCAGATCTCGCACGTCCAGCAGTTGCTCAAGGGAACTCCGCTCTTTTTAATCGCGGCCTACGACCTCGCCTACCATCAGGCCAACCCGGGCGCCTTCGACCGGCTCGACAACGGCCTCTCGTTCAGCCTCTCCTACTACCCCGTTTCCCAAGTCAGTATCAACTTCTACGTGCGTCCCGCCGCGCGCATCTATTTTACGGATGTTACCGGAGTGCAGGCAGACCGAAACGACTTCAATCTTTCAGAGGGCCTCGACGTCACTTGGACTCCTTGCAAATATGCCGCCATCTCGGCAGATGTCAGCCATGCCGACGACTATTCCAACAACGTAGGCTTTAGCTATAGCGACACGAGTCCGGGTGTTTCTCTCACCGGCACCTACAAGTTCTAGGTCGCGTTGCCGTCCGTGCGCGGGAGCGGTCACTTCTTCGTCATCACCCGCACTCCCGTCCATGAGGCGTCAGGTGGATTGGCAATCAGTTCATCGCAACTTTCCACGTACTCCGCTGCCAGGAAATCGTCGGGTTGAATCTTCAGCGCCTGTGTGAATAGCTCCTTCGCGTGCGTAAACTCGCGGTTCCGAAAACGAGTAATGCCCTCCTCATAGAGCGCGAGAAACTTCTCCTGCTCCGGCGGCAACGGCACCGATTTTTCTCCCAGCACGGTGAAGACCATGACTGCCTGGTTCTTGCCTTTGACCTTCACGGCATCGACGCTCCGCAGGTGAAATTGATCGCGCACCAGCTCGGCCACGGTTTCGCCGATCAAAAGCTCCACGCGATATTCCTTCGTCAAGCCCTCCACTCGCGAGGCAAGATTAATCGCGTCGCCAATCGTCGCAAATCGTGTGTTCGTGGGTGATCCGATATCTCCCACGATTACCTGGCCATGATTCAGCCCAATGCCGATGTGCCATTCCGTCTTGCCCTCGGCGAGCCACTTCGCGTTCAACCGGCGCAGTTCCACCAGCATCGCCAGCGCGCACCGCACCGCCCGCGCCGCATCCTCCTTCGGTCCGAAATCGAACGGCGTATTGCCCCAGACCGCCATGATCCCGTCGCCCATGAAACAATCCAGCGTGCCGTCGAAGCGAAAGAGGCAGTCTACCATTGCGGTGAGGTACTCGTTCAGCTTGGCGACGAGCGCGTGCGAATCCGATGACTCGGTCATCGTGGTGAAGTTGCGCACATCCGAGAAGAGCGCCGTCACCGGCAGGCGCTTCCCCGTCAGCATGGCGTCATAACTCGCCTTGTTCTCGATCAGATACTTGGCGACGTTCCTCGAATTGTAGCGCTCGAACATCGTCCGCAGCCGGAACTTTTCCACCTGCGCGAGGGTAAAGTCATAGATGAATCCGACTCCCGTCGAGCCGCAGAAGACGCCCATGGGGGCGACCGCCGGCAACAGCCAGCCCGGTCCGTTGTAAGCCCAAATCAGCGCGGTGGCATAACCCGTCACGACCAAAACCACCGCGAGAAAGCGCCAGACAATCGAGGCAATCGTCATGGCCAGCAAAAGCGCGACCGCTCCCGACCCGATCACTGTCACAAATATCAACCCGCCCGACGCGGGATGGAGAAAGTCATTCTGAAGCAAATCATTGATCGCGTTCAGGTGGATTTCCGCGCCATCCATCAGACCGTAAGGCGTGCTCGATTTATCCTTGGCAAAATCTCCCTGCGGCCCGATCACGACAATTTTATCGCGAAAGAAATTTCCGTCATGAAAATTTGATTTCCACGAATCGGGATCGAATAGCTCGTAGAGTGAATAATTTTTGAACGATTTGAGAGGAGGGCCTGCATACCGCATGAGACGTGGAGTCAGATCATCCGGAATGAGGTCGGCATGGCCACCTTTTTGCAGAAGCCGGGCGGCGAAGGAATAGAACTTGGGCTGCTGTTCTGCGCCCGCGTTATTATTGATGTAATCAATATTGGTACGATACTGGGCGTTTCGGACCACGTCGTCGGAGTCGGGCCAATAGTTAACGTATCCGAGCCTGTCGTCGAACGGATCCTGGCCGGGAACGAGGCTTGCGGAGGGTATGCTCAGGATTGAGGATGATCCGTTCAAGGGATCGTCGCTAAAGTTCATCGCCAGTACCAATTTATCTTTGTAACGGTCGATAGCCGATTTCCATTCCTGATCGTGAAGAGACGGCCCGAGAAACAACACGTCGATTGCGACCGCGCGGGCACCAGCGGCAAAAAGGCGGTCGCAGACCAGCGCGTAGACTTCGCGCGGATAAGGGAAGCTGGATTGCATCAGCGTCAACGGTCGCGAGGCGGCGATGGTTTGCGCATCAAATAGCGAATCCAATGATGTGGAAGTGGAAGCGGCGTCGATAGCCAGGAAGACAATTTCTGGACTGACTTTTGCCTTTCGCCCCAACGAAACGCGGTAATCCACCGTGGCAAATTCCTGGGCATCGAACTTGTCCCTGGCCCATTTGAGTAAAGGGGAATATTGCTCGTAACCCGAACTGAAAAGTAGCGCCAGCATCGGCACAACAAAAAGCGCGACGATCGCGACATGCACCGCGCTACGCATTTTTAACCATCGCAACACGAGCCCCATCAGAGCGCATCGCTCGCTGGCTGGCAAGAAGCTCGTGAGTTTCGGCCATTATCGAAAATCGGGTTTCAAACCAACGAAAAATATCTTCCCGGTTCGACAGCCGAGACAAACGGACATACTCTTTATAAGTCATTTCTTTTAAATAAGATAGAAAACGTGGGAACGATGGCATGGCTTGAGCAGAAAGGTGTGGGATGAAAACACTGGGTATTGCCTTTCTATCATTTGCGTTGGTCTCAACCATGGGCGCCGAGCTCGATGCCGATACATCGGCTTTGGTGACCGAGAAAGTGAATGAGGTCGACCACAGCCCACAGGGCTCGGCCGATTATACTCCGGCCCACGAGGGCACGCTGATTCCCGATGGCGAAGACGTGAGGACGGGGCCCTTATCCCGCGCTGAACTAAAGCTGCCGTCTACCAGCGTGACGCGGCTCGGGGCCAACACGATTTTCAATTACTCGGCTGACACCAACACCGTCGATTTGCAATCGGGCACCGTGCTTTTTTGCAAGCCCAAGGACGCGGAGCAGCGGCTCAATATCAAAACGGCGGCTGTCACGGCCGCCATCGTCGGTACCACCGGTTTTGTCAGCGTCACAGGTGAGGGAAAGAACAAAACCTACATCCTGGGCCTGATCGAAGGTCACGCCATCGCTCATGCGGACGACCATCCCTTTCCGCTCGGCCCCGGCGATGCCCTCGAATTGGCACCTGGCCGCGCGCCATTCATCTTCGCCTACGACGTGCCGCGCTTCGTCCACAGCGCGCCGCTGATGACCAAGTTTCACACCACCCTGCCCAACCAGGCCTACATCGACAGGGAACTGGCGGAGTACGCCGACGATGCCGGCCGCGGCTTCATAACCGCGCCTTCGAGCGCCATCAGCTATTCGGGCGGGGTTCCCGTCATTCCCTCGTCGGCCCTCGATTCCGCGCAGAATGCGCAGGATCACGTCAGGGATACCGAAACCCCGCCCGCGCAGTCTCAGAGTTCCAGCGGCGGTTATCAGGGCGGGTCCAGCAGTTACCACTAAGCGCTTTTTTGCGGCAGGCTGACCAGGAACGATGTGCCCTTCTTGGGAGCGGTCTCGAACGTGATGGTCCCGCCGTGCGCCGTCACGATATTCTTGACGATGGCCATGCCCAGGCCGGTGCCTTTGGCCTTTCCATGCGTGACGAACGGCTCGAAAATCCGCTCCTGAATCGCTTCGGGAATTCCGGGGCCATTGTCTTTTACGGTCAAATAAAACGTCGCGTTCTCGATCCAACCCTTGATTTCCACGCGCGGCTTGGGCGTCGCATGGAGCGCCTCGATCGCGTTATTCACCAGATTTTGCAGGACGCGGTGCATGCGCATCGCGTCGATCTTGATATCGCCCGGTCCCGGTTCGAATTGAATCTCCATCCCAGGCGGGTGCAGGCTTGCTTCGTTGAGGCCCTTGAATTGGTCGAAGAATGCGGAAATGCTCGTTAACGCGAGGGCGAGCGTGAATTCGCCCCGGGAAAATTCCATCAGCTCCACGGCCATGCCCACCAGCCGGTCGCATTGCAGGCGGATGCCGTCGCACCATTGCGGCACTTTGCCGGTCGGCGCCGTCAGGCTGATCAGGTCGGCGCTCAGCCGGATGCCGGTGACGGGCGTGCGCAAGTCATGCATCAGCGAACTGGCCATTTCGCCCACCAGTGAGAGCTTCTCCTTGTGCACCACTTCGTGCACGTACAGGTCCGTCGCATTGCGCAGATGCTCGAGCACGTGCTGCACCAGCCCCAGCGTTCTTGCGCCCGGTCCGGCAGCCAGGACTTCCAGCAGGATATCTCCCGGAATTTTGGCAATGGCGGTCGCTCCATGCGCGCGCGCCGAGGTGCTTCGTCCCAGGCCGTCGAGCACGGCGACCTCGCCGAAGAAATCGCCGGGCGGAATTGTGCCGAGGGTTCTCTCCTGCGCTCCGGCACTGCGGATAATATCGACGCCGCCGTCGAGTACGAGATACACGCCGTCGGCCGCATCACCTTGGTGAAAAAGGTAGGTGCCATCAGGGTAATCGACGTAAATCATCGCGCCGAGAAGACGCTCGCGCGCTTCCGGTGTGAAGCCGTCCAAAAATTGATGGGCAGTTGCGTCCATGGTGCTCAGTCGACTGTGGCAGCAGGAGTCATGCGCGGCAATGTTGCAGTGGCAGTCATCGACAGTCTCCAGGGACGAACACCGCTTTACGCGCCGAAGGATCGGCAGTAAAACTGCCTGCGCAAGCGCGTTCCCAAGTGAAACTTGGGAACGAGGGAACTGGGGGGGGGAGGGGGCATGGGGATGTTCCGTTATGATGTGGTATGAGGTGGTATGGAGAACCAGGCGTCGACGGCCTTTTTAAGGAACTCCATCTGGCCGGGGATGAGCTTTTCGTCCCGGATTTCCTCGTCGATGGCCTGGAAGTACCGCCGTTGTTCCGAGGCGCGCCGGTCGGCGAGGCGATCGTTGAACTGGTCGCGGGCGAGCTGGATTTGCTGGCGGTGGTTGTCGTTCTGGATGAGGCCGATGAGGTGGCCGGGGGAGAGGCGCGGGTCATTGAGGATTTCGAGGGCGCGCAGGGCGGCGAGGTGGCGGGCCTCTTCATGGAGCGCGGCGATTTGCTCGGGACTGGGAGGGGGCGCGGGCGGGATGGGGTTTTGTTCGCGACGCCACGGGAGGATTTGGGCGCGGTAGAGACGCCAGACGGACATGCGGGAGGTTGCAATTCCGTGGGTCGCGCAGAGGTCGGCGCCGGCTTGCCAGCGGTCGCCGGTGCCGGGCGGCGGGTCGTCGAGGAAGAAGAGGAGTTCGTCGAGAAGCGGAATGGGCTGGCCGTCGGCGTCTTTGGCGTGCTGGAGCCGGTGGAGAAGCGAGTCGAGTCGCGGGACTTTGAGCGGCGTTGGCGGTGGTGGGTTAGCGTTGGTTTCGGTTTCGGGGAAAGAGTCAGAGTTGGGGGAAATCATAGTGCCGCCATTTTGCGGCAGCTCGAGCGAAACGGGGTAGGCTTAGAAAGCTTAAACGGCTTATACGGCCTAAAAATATAAGCGGTTTAGGCTGTATAAGGGAATGGGGGGAGTAATGGCTGTTGCGGCCGGTCCCTTTTCCCGCACGCTCAAATTTCCTGAGCTAAAGAAGCTCTTTCTGCTGTGCATTCGACTCTTTCCCCGCCTTCTTGAAGTTCATGTCGGGCAGGTAGTCGGGATGCTGGGCGCGCTGTGTGCCGGAGAGCAATCCATCGATGGTGAGGAGTTGGATGCGAGGGACCTTCATCTTTTCGTTTCCACTGGTATAGAGTCCAGCGGAGGCCGCGTCCTTTACCATGCCAGCCGTAGGCTGCTCTAAGGATATGAATAGACCAATCTCCGCACCCTCGCGTTCTCGGACATGGTTGAGAGCGCGTACATCGTCGGCTTTCAAACCGCCGCCCTTCACGCTGACAACGATCTTACGGGCTTCCTTGCGGTCGATGTCTCGGAAGTATTTGATGCCGTCGATGTCGCCGTCGGCACCTTTCTTTTTGCCTTGGAAAGGCTGGGCCTCCACAAGGGAAACCGCCCACCACTGGAATTGATATTTGTCACGATGGGCAAGGTCTCTTGCAGAATCGAGGTCTTTGGGTGTGCCGTGGACGTCAAACTTGCAGGCTTCCCCGAAAGCATCCTTGAGCCGCTTTTCGATCAGGGATATGGCAAGATGGGTGATGTCGATACCGATCCAGTCGCGTTTCAGTTTCTGCGCGGCATGAACGGCGGTACCGCAGCCGCAAAACGGATCGAGCACCACGTCGCCTTCATTGCTACTGGCCGAAATGATCCGTTCTAGCAGGGCAAGTGGTTTTTGTGTCGGATAACCTAGACGTTCTTCCGCCAAGTTGTGCATGATCTTTACGTCAGTCCACACGTCTTGAAGTGGGGTGCCGAGGGCGTCTTCTAATAGCCTTCTGCCCTGTGGCATTCCACCGGCTCTTTCCGGCCAATGGATCAATCCGACAGATTCAAGTTTATCGAATCGCGTTAGAAGGTCGTATTTCGCTAAGTCGTCGCCGTTGCTTAGTTCCTTGTATTTATCGTAGAAATAGGACGCCGGTTGCCAATGTCTGTTACGTGCGGTTGGATCATAACCCTTCCAAGGTTTTCCTGAATCGCCCTTTCGAACTCCCGGTCCTGTGAGATCAGTTCTTCGCCAGCGACGGCCTTTTTCATCAATGTGTGTGAAAAAGGCATCCACGTAGGTTTGGTCGTACTCGCCGAATAGCGGATTCCAAACGAAATCTTCGGTCTTGCTGTAAAAAAAGATTATGTCATGTGAGGGGCCGTATCGATTTGCGCTGTTATGCGAACTGGTTCGCTTCCACACGACTTCGCTTAGGAAGAACTCTTTCCCGAAGACCGCGTCGAGCACTATCTTAAGATAGTGAGAGGCAGTTGGGTCGCAGTGCAGATAAAGCGAGCCAGTAGTTTTGAGTACGCGATGCAGCTCGATCAGTCGGTTCGCCATCATAGTGAGGTACGCCATCATGTCGTTCTCTCCTAGAAACGATCGCATCGCAGTCATCATCCGGGCCAGATCAGTGTTTTTGCCGTGGATGATCTCGTCGAATTCGCGTTCAGCCTGTTCGTTCCAATGCCAAGTGTCCTCAAACGCCTCGATCTGTGCCTCGCTGGTTACGCCCTTGGGTGACTTGAACAAGAGGTTGTAGTCGCGCTTGGAATTGAAAGGCGGGTCGAGATAGATGAGATCGACCGACTCATCCTTGATGCTCTCGCGGAGAACATACAGGTTGTCTCCGTAATAAAGCTGACCCATGACACAGCTTTGCGAAATCTGCTATTTTCGCAAGCGCGATTACGCCACTAGAATTGACAGCCTATTGCGTGAGAAAGAATGGGACGGGCTCGACCACCGGGGTGCGACCCCATCCGGGGTCGGATTCGTAACGATCAATACCGGTGGTATCGCCCGCTCCTGCGGAGGGCAGCAGCGGGACTCAACCACCGGCTAGGATTGTGGCATTCCTTCGGAATGCCCAAGACGGGGATCAAGCTACATACGCAGGAATGTTGAGTTGTCTGGGCCACCGGAAAAGGCAACGGAGTTGCGCGGACAAGGGCGTTCCCAAATGGAGTTTGGGAACGAGGGGAAGAAGTCGCTGACGCGACCCGGCGCAAGGGCCTGCGCCGGCTACCTGCTGCACCGCCGCCCAGCGTGCGGCGGCTACCGACAGAAGGTGCCTATCCTCTTTTGCCCTTTTTGTTTTCTTCATGCGGCTTTGCCGATTACGGAACTGCTGCGGCAACGGAGTTGCGCGGACAAGGGCGTTCCCAAATGGAGTTTGGGAACGAGGGGAAGAAGTCGCTGACGCGATCCGGCGCAAGGGGCTGCGCCGGCTACCTGCTGCACCGCCGGTCCTGCGGACGGCAATAGCGTGCGGCGGCTACGGGGAAGGAAGGCAGCGTCGCCCGGCGTGCGGCGGCTACCGGCTGCAACGTCCTGCGGACGGCAGGGCGTGCGGCGGCTAACCTTACGCGTCCTGTTTGGGGTGTAGGGCGTAATGCCGCAGCTTTTCCCGCATGGTGGGCAGGGAAATCCCCAGCCAGCGTGCCGCCTTGGCTTGGTTGCCCTCGGCCAGTTCGATGGCGTGGCGCAGGGCTTCCTCCTCCATCTTGCTCTGGAGAACTTTCATCGCGTCTTCGACTTCGCCCCGGCTCGCTGCTTCCACGGTATCGGCGATGAATTTCTGCCACGTGTTGGAGCCGGACGTTGCGCTGACCGGCGCGCCCAGATTTTTCTCGAGATCGCTTATCCCGATCGGATAACCGCGCGCGCTCAAGAGAGCCTTGCGCAATACATTTTCGAGTTGCCGCACGTTTCCCGGCCACGGCTGTTTTTCCAGGTGTGCCAGCGCTTCGGGTTGAATGGCTGGCTGCAGGATTTGCAACGCTGCGCCATGGCGGCGCAGGAAGTATTGGACCAGCAGCGGAATGTCCTCCCGCCGCTCGCGCAAAGGCGGCAGGGTGAGGGTCATCACATTGAGCCGATAGAACAAATCCTCGCGAAAGCGCTTGTCGGCGATCGCTTTTTCGAGGTCCACATGCGTCGCCGCGATGACGCGGACATCGACCTCGATATTTTCGCGTCCGCCCACGCGCGAGATCGTTTTCTCCTGCAACACGCGCAGAAGCTTCGCCTGCGTGCCCATGGAAAGCTCGCCGATTTCGTCCAGGAAAAGCGTGCCGTTGTCGGCCTGCTCGAAGCGCCCGATCCGCCGCGCATCGGCTCCGGTGAAGGCGCCCTTCTCGTGGCCGAAGAGCTCGCTTTCCAGCAGCGTCTCGGGAATCGCCGCGCAATTGACCGTGACAAACGGTTTCTGCAGGCGGTCGCTGAAGCGCATCAGGGCCCGGGCGACGAGTTCCTTACCGGTGCCGGTTTCGCCGCGGATCAGCACGGTCACCGGCTTGGCGGCGACGCGTCCGATTTCTTTGTAGACTTCCTGCATGCCTGGCGAGCGGCCGATAATCGAATCGCCCTCCGCGACCTCGCGTTCGAGTTCAACGGGGCGCGCGGCCATTCGGCTCGATTCCACCGCCCGCTCGATGAGTTGCAGCATCTTCGTCAACGGGAACGGCTTCATCAGGTAATCCCAGGCGCCCCGGCGCGTGGCCTGGATGGCCACGTCGGTCGAGTGATGCGCCGTCATCAGGATGACCGGCAGATGCGGTTTCTCGTCATGCAGCTTGCGCACGATGTTGAGCCCATCCTGGCTCGGCAACTGAAAATCGGTCAGCATCGCGTCGTAGTCTTTTTTGCGAGCCAGCGCGAATCCCTCGTCGCCATCCGTGGCGAGGGTCACCTCGTACCCGCCGGCTTCGAGCGCATCCCGGATAATCCCGGCGAGCTCGGAATCGTCCTCAATCAGAAGTATGTGGGCCGGGCTTTGCATCCCGGCACTTTATTTACCTGATGCAGCCCGCGAAGTCCAACTTTGTGCCTAATTTAAATGAACTACCTGCAATCAGGCCGATTCTTCGTCGGAAGAGATGCCCTCATTCAGCTCGTCCATATCCGTCCCGACATTGGGCATGTCGAGTAACTTTGGGTCCAGGGGAACGCGAGTCGAGGAGATTTCCAGGGGATTCGCCGGAACGCTCATAGTCACGGTCGAAAAGAGACCCAGCGGAAGAGATACGGTGAGAGGGCGAGTAGGTCTCATAAGTTTTGGTTCTAAGTTAAAGGAAGGCACAATAACCGAGTTAAACTGCAAACCGGGATTCCCCCAACAGGGTGGGAGATTAGTTCTGGGCGAGGTTGGCGGAGGTCGTATTTTGAGTCACCGAGACGTTGACCGAATTCGGAACGATCTCGACCGGGGTGCCCGAGTCGACGTGCTGGAAGAGCTCACGAGCCATGCCGTAAGGCAGGCGGACACATCCGTGTGAGGCCGGGTAGCCGGGGATGAAACCGGCGTGCAGACCCACCCCACCGTCCGTCAGGCGCATGAAGAAGGGCATCGAGGCATCGTCATAGAGGCTGGAGTGATGATCGGCGTCCTTTTCCGAAACCGTGAACGAGCCGGTCGGGGTTTCGTGGCCGGGCCTGCCGCTGGAAATATTGCTGTACGCCACCAACTGCTTGCCGTTGTAGGCGTAGAGCGATTGGTCGGCGAGGGAGACCACAATGTGGTTCACGCTTGCATCCGGCGCCAGCCAGGTGAAGTGGCCGTAGTCGATGGCCGCGGCGTAGGACGAAGAATGACGCGGAACCGAGCCGATTTTGCTGTTGTACGTGCTGCCGGCGTGGGCGGTCGTGACCGTCGCGGCGGCCAGGGAGAGGGTGGCGATCAGGGTCAAAGTGTTGAAGGTTTTCATGGTCTTATTCCAAATCGAAGCGAGGGGTTTGGTTCTTTCAGCTTTATCGGAGATTCGCTTCGTTACCTCTATTCTGCTTTGCCTGTGCCAAGTCGTTAATGGTGCGCAAGTGATTGATGGTCAATGATCCGTTGTGTAATCGTCTTGCGTGATGCAATGAAAATCGGAAGACATTTTTCATATTGTCGGAAACTAATCTTCTACTTCGGACTTAACCGTTTGTTTCCTGAGCAAAAAAATCAGGCAGCCGGATTTTCATCCGACTGCCTGACAAAACTGATGGCGGTGAGCTGGCTGGAAGTTACTTCCGTCGCGCCTGCTTGAGCGCTTGGTCCATCTCCCGCTTGGCCACGGCTTTTTTGAGGTCTTCCCGCTTGTCCCGGACGTTCTTGCCGATGCCGACGCCGAGGAGAACCTTGAGATGCCGCGCCTTCCAATACATCTTCAGCGCGACCAGCGTGCGGCCCTTGACGGCGACGATTCCGAAGAGCTTGCGAATCTCCTGCCGATGCAGCAGAAGCCGCCGCACCGCCTTTGGTTCGTGATTGAATTGATGGGCCTGCTTGTAGGGCTGGATGTCGAAGTTATAGAGCCAGACCTCATTGTTCTCGATGCGCGCGAAAGCGTCGGTGAGGTTGCCCTGGCCGGCCCGGAGCGACTTGACTTCCGTGCCGCGCAGGACAATCCCCGCCTCGTAGGTCTCGAGGATTTGGTAGTCCCGGTGTGCCTTGCGGTTGGTAATCAGATCATCGCCCATGGTGGTTCGTACTTTCAAGAAAGCTCCATCCGCCCCGCTTGTCGAGGAAGCAAACGAAGTGCGAGCGAATCACTTGGGAGTTTTCTTTTGCAAATGAAGCCCAAGATAGCGCACTGATTGTATTTGCTTTAACCAAATGAAGAGTGGAAGGTTAATTTATGAATCATCTAAATAAACACGCTGGGAATGTGTTTTTTTTCATTTGCTATATCATAGTCGCAACGGCCGCTGTCCGCGTGTCTTCCCTCGGGGGGTCTTTTGCTAAATGGAATGATTTCATGGGGATTTCTTATTTCATTAATCTCCATGCCTCTTTGCTAGCCAGTTGTGGTTGGGGCCTTCTGGTATCTTTACTTTTGATTACGTTTCTTTTTTCAAAAATCCGAAATCTTGAGAAACAACTGCGGGCTTTAAGCGCAGCAAAAGATGGAAACGTTAAGACTTCAGTCCCAAACTGACTCATCACCAATGGAGTTTCCGGCGTGGACACGCATAGTTGTCAAGGCGCCAGCCGCTCGATGATCCAGGAGGCATCTTCCTTGCGGTAGCGAAGCCGGTCATGCAGCCGGTTGGTCCGGCCCTGCCAGAATTCGATCTGCTCGGGTGCGAGACGATAACCGCCCCAGGTTGCGGGCGGGGGGACACTGCTCGGAAAGTGAACCTCGGCCTCGGCCAATCGTGCTTCAAGGAAGGCGCGGTTGGGAATCACATCGCTTTGGTTGGACACCCAGGTGCCGAGCCGGCTGCCGCGGGGCCGGGTCTCGAAATAGGCCTCCACGGCGGAGCGCGGCAATTGCACGACCGAGCCTTCGATGCGCACCTGGCGCTCCTGCTCGATCCAGCCGAAGGTCAGCGCCGCGCGGGGATTGCTATCCAGGTCGCGCCCTTTCTCGCTGCAGAAGTTGGTAAAAAAGACAAAGCCCTTCGCGTCGAATCCCTTCAGCAAAACGTAACGGGCATGGGGCTGGCCCTTTGGCGAGACCGTGGCCAGGACCATCGCGTTCGGCTCGGTGATCGCGGGGCATTTGCGGGCTTCCTCAAACCAGGCCGCGAATTGCTGAATGGGGTCCGGAGCGAGATCAGCCTCGCCCAAGGCCCGCTGCATGTATTCCCGTCGCAAGGCGGAGACTTCAGAGGCGGAGGGTAAGCCGGTGGACATAGATATATCCTAACGCATTCGATTTAATCTACAACCCGGCAAAATCCGAGGTTATTTCGGTAGCTTATCGAATGGAATAATGCCGGAAGTTACTCTAAGGTAGTTTCATGAGCATTGCGGAACTCAAGGCCGAGGTGGATCGCCTTTCCCCGGAGGATACGGAACAATTAATGGCAGATATCGCGACGAAAAAAAGACGTCTATTTACCCCGGAAATAATCGAGGAATTAAGCCGGAGGATTGATGATAAGGATCCTTCGCATGGGCTGACGCTGGAGGAATTTGGAAAGCGTTTGGGCTTTACGGAGTAGGCGCGAGCGCTTATGTCCTATCGGCTTCTGATCGACTCTGACGTGCTTGATTTCGCACTTAGCTTGTCCAAAGCCCACCAACGCCGGTTGTTTCACGAATTCTCGGCGAGAAAAAAATATCCCCATACTGCTCCGATTTCGTCGTTCAGGATAAACTTGGCAGAACACTGCAAGTGGACCTTTTGGGGGACTATCAGACCCGCTATTGGATCGATGGCGCCGATCAGCACATCAAAATCCTGGCTTTGGAGGAAAATGAATAATTGCCGCATCCGCTCCGAAGCGCGAAACTAACCGAATGTCCGTTGAGTACGTCCTGAAGAAAAGTCACCCGTCCGCCACAGGCGCGCAGATCGATTACCGGGGGCAGCTCAACGACGAGCAGCACACGGCCGTGACGGCGAAGCCCGGGCCGATTCTCGTCATCGCGGGCGCGGGCAGCGGCAAGACGCGGACGCTCACCTACCGCGTCGCCTACCTGATCGAAAATGGCGTCGAGCCGGAGAACATCCTGCTGCTGACCTTCACGAATAAGGCCTCGCGCGAAATGCTTGATCGCGTCGGAAACTTGCTCCCGCAGGACATCTCGCGTATTTGGGGCGGCACGTTTCATTCCGTGGCCAACCGGCTCCTGCGACGTCACGCCAACGCGCTTGGATTCAGCAGCGATTTCACCATCCTCGACCGCGATGATGCCGCCGATCTTGCCCTTGCGGCGTTGAAGTCGCTCGGTCTCGACAGCAAGGACAAGTCGCTGCCCAAGGGCGCTGTTCTGCTCGATATTTTCGGCCTTGCCGCCAGCACGGAAAAGTCGATCGCGAGCGTGGTCGACGGGCATTATCCCTACTTCAACGAAATCGTCGACAAGCTCGAGGCGATCCAGCGTCTCTACCGCGACCGCAAGCAGGCCGACAACGTGATGGATTACGATGACCTGCTTGTCTACGCCCTCAAGCTGCTTCGCGATCACGAGGACATCCGCAAGTTTTACCAGGAGCAGTTCCAGCACATCCTCGTCGACGAGTACCAGGACACGAATAAAATCCAGTCGGACTTCATCGACGCGCTTGCCGCCTATCACCACCAGGTCATGGCGGTGGGCGACGACGCGCAGAGCATCTATTCGTGGCGCGGGGCGAATTTCGAAAACGTGCTGACCTTTCCGCAACGCTTTCCCGGCACTCGCGAAATCCGGATCGAGACCAATTATCGCAGCACGCCGGAAATTCTCGCCCTGGCGAATTACGCCATCTCCGCGAATACGAAGCAATTTCCCAAGAATCTCCACGCCGTCCGGCCGGCCGAGAAATTCTCCAAGCCCGCGCTCATCTGCCTCCAGGACGCGAGCCAGCAGGCCAATTTCATCTGCCAGCGCATCGAGGAATTGCAGGAGGAGGGCATCGACCTGAACGAAATCGCCGTGCTTTACCGCGCCCATTTTCACTCGATGGAATTGCAGATGGAAATGACCCGCCGCCAGATGCCTTTCGAGCTGCTGAGCGGGCTGCGCTTCTTCGAGCAGGCCCACGTCAAGGATGTCGCCTCTTTCCTCAAGTTCGCGCTTAACCCCAGGGACGAGCTTGCCTTCAAGCGCATCGCCTCGCTCATGCCCGGCGTGGGTGAGCGCACCGGCGACAAGCTCTGGCAGAAACTCAGCGCCGGGGCGGACTTCGCCACGCTGGAACCTCCGGCCAAAGCCGCCACGCCGTGGAAGCAGTGGGTCGAAACGCACAAGCAGATTTCCGCGCCGGAGTTGAGCAGCCGCGCCTCGGAGCAGATTCAAACCGTGGTGGACGCGATCTACGAGGACTACATGAAGACGAAGTTTCCCAACTTCCAATCGCGCCTGGAGGACCTCGGGCAGCTCCGCGCCTTTGCGCAAAACTTTGAGCGGACCGAGGACTTCCTCGCGCAATTAGCCCTCATGACCAATGTCGATGGCGGTCCGAAGCGGGAAGGCCCCCTCAGCGGCCAGCCCTGTGTCCGGCTCAGCACCATTCATCAAGCCAAGGGCCTTGAATGGAAAGTCGTCTTCGTCATCATGCTTTGCGACGGAATGTTTCCCGCCTCGCGCTCCGTGGAAACTTTGGAAGGTGAGGAGGAGGAGCGCCGCCTTTTCTACGTGGCCGTCACGCGGGCGTGCGACGAGCTTTACCTGACTTATCCCCTGATGAGGGCCACGGCTTCCTTCGACGAGCGCTGGCAGGAACCGTCCCGTTTCATCACGAATTATCCGCGCGGGCTGGTCAACGAATGGAAAATCAAAGCCGCTCCGCCCGCGTGGAGCTGATTTCTTCGCGTAAGTTCACCGCTGCTTAGTTTTGTCGTGCCTTTGGTGGCCGGGCGCTCGAGAAGACATTTCGAGTGCGCAGGAGGTAATTGTAAGCGCTGCGGTGACCTCTTGTGGCCTTCGGCCACCCGGACAACGAGTTGTCCGGGCCACCAAGTTACTTCGTCAGTACGTCTGCGCGGCGTAGGGGATTTCCCGCGCTTGCTCGGCCACCCGCTTGCGCCCTGAAGCCATCGCGGTCTTCCAGGCGAGGAAAGGTTGTTCGAGCCAATGCCACGACAGGGACGACACGGCAAAAGTCAGCGCCAGGAGCACGGCGATGCGACCCCAGGCATTGTGGTCTTCGCTGAGTCCATAAGGAACCAGCAGGGGCGAGACGAGGATGATGATGAACACGTGGTAGACGTAGATGCCGTAGCTGATTTTCCCGAGATAGACGAGAGGCGTCCAACTGAGCAGGCGGGCGTACCGTTCGTTCATTCCCGTCAGGGCTGCGGCCAGGAGCCACGCCAAGAAAATCGCGTCGATCGTTTCGGTCAACGCCAGCCAGACATTGTCTTCCGGAAGCGTCATCAAGGCCCGTCCCAGAAAGAAGCACGAGCAGGCGATCAGCGGCATCGCGAATAATAGTTTCTTCGACTGCCACATCCGGTGCAGGACTTGGGTTTGTCCCAGATAGGCCACCAGCGCGCCCACGGCAAACGAATCGATGCAGCCGAGAAGGGTGACCCAGCGCATTAAGGTCGTGGAATCCTCCAGAATGCAGTAGATACGGAACCCGAGCCCAAAGACAATAAAAGCCGCCATGGTCGAAAGAAACCACCTCTTGGGCAAAGTGAGCACGACCAGGGGCCAGAGAAAATAAAACTGCTCCTGTACCGCCAGCGACCAGTAATGCGAGATCGCGTCGGGCCAATAGCCGAGCCAGGCGATATAATTATTTGCCTGGAAGGTGGCCAGCCAGAAAAAGTTCGTGCGCACCTCCTCGATGCCGAAGAGCGCGCCCAGCAACAGGGAAAGGTAAAAGGGCGGTCCGGTGCGCATAAGACGGGCGAGATAATACCGGGCCAAGGGCATGGAACCGCTGCCGGTATCGGCGATTTCGCCGCGCACGCGCCAAAGCGATAGCGTAATAAAATAGCCGGTAAGGACAAAAAAGAACCGGACGCTGAGCGGCCCGCACCGCAGCATGACGGGCAGGGGCAGGTCGAGGTGCTCGAAGAGAATCCCAAGGATGGCCACGGCGCGGAGGCCATCCAGGTGGGGATGATACTTGGACTTAGAGTGCAAGGATGGCAGCGCCGCAACGTCTGGTTTCAGGGGAGTTAAAGTTGCGGAGGAAATCGCCATGGAATTTTGTTTTCAGGTGGGATTAAGCAGAAGCCGTTCCGTGTCTAAGACGAAGGAAATTGTGAATTGTTTCATCCTTTCGGGCACTTTAATCGATACGGATGACGATTTTACCGAAATGGCTCCCGGATTCCAAGTGACGAAAAGCATTTGGCGCATCTTCAAAAGAAAAAACACGGTCGACGACTGGTTCGAGCCGGTGCTGGCCAATCGCCCCGTTCATCTCCGCAAAGATTGCCCGTGAACCAACGTAGATACCGCGAACGCTTAGGGCCTTATGCAAGATATGACCGATTTGAACCTCGCCCGTAATTCCGGATAACACGCCGATCAGGCTGACGTGACCCGCGTAACCCGTCGCACGCAAGGTCTTCGAGAGCGTGCCTGTGCCGCCCACCTCCAGGGTCAAGTTCACGCCTCGGCCATGGGTGAGCTCCCACACGCGCTTTTCCCAGTCCGGATGCGTCTTGTAATTGATCGTTTCGTGCGCGCCCATCGCCCGGGCGCGTTCCAACTTGGCATCGCTGCTCGAAATTAAAATGATCCTGGCCCCCGCCATCCTGCCGAATTGCAGGCCAAAAAGGGAAACCCCGCCGGTGCCTTGCAAGAGCAGCGTCTGGCCCGGTTGCAGATTGCCCGAAACAAAGAGTCCGTTCCACGCGGTCACGGCGGCGCAGGGTAGCGTGGCCGCCTGCTCGAAGCTGAGATGCCCGGGAATCGGCAGCAAGGCATCGGCGCGAATGGTGGCGAACTCCCTCAGCATACCGTCGACATCCCCGCCGAGCGCGCTGGCGGCAACATCGGCGGAGAGCTTGCCATCGAGCCAAGCCGGGAAAAAAGGAACCACCACGCGATCTCCGGGCTTCCATCCGCTCACGCCGGCACCCAGGGAGACGACTTCCCCTGCGCCGTCGGAAACCGGAATCCGCGGCAGCTTCATGCGCGGATTGTATTTGCCCTGCACCACGAGCAGATCGCGGAAATTCAGCGAGACAGCGCGTACGCGGACCAGGACTTCGTCCGCAGCCGGTTCCGGCGTGACCCGCTCGGCGCGCTTCAGGTGGTCGAGGTCGAAGGCCTCGAGTTCAAAAAGTTTCATGGAGAAAGCTAGACCCTAAGGTATTATTCGCCAAATGCTCACCGATGGTTTTCTTTTTAACCACTCGATTTCGCTTTTTCAGGCATTTGACGTGCGCAAGCCGCGGCTCTACCCTCTCGATGTGTCTCCCAAAATGCGCCGCACCGTCACCATCAGCCTTGAACTCGTCGAGGCGGCGAAGCAGCGGGGAATGAGCCTGGGCGATTACGTCCTCCAGCTTCACCACAACCAGCGCTCGGCGCGCGTGGCTTATGTGTCGAGTCTCTATCGTGGCTTTGCCCTGCTCGAAATGGCCCGCGTACCGGTCGATCCCGCCTATTACGAACTCGTCGACGGTTGCATGAGCGAAACCG
>Ga0116229_10004468_pt1 | contig 22905 bp, 16 predicted proteins | sample S1TSphgellanicum_3_FD_87313 | JGI IMG/M metagenome (GOLD analysis project Ga0116229, IMG submission 87313) | Host-associated microbial communities from peat moss isolated from Minnesota, USA - S1T2_Fc - Sphagnum magellanicum MG | ecosystem: Host-associated > Plants > Peat moss > Unclassified...
GCGCGGCGCGGCGAGATCACGCCTTTCCCGCGGTGGGGACGCCCGTCACGGTGGTCGTAACGGCGCGGGCCGTAGATATGGCCGCGGCGGAGGCCAAGGCCGCGAAGGGGGTCGCGGTCGTCACCCAGCCCGATCAGCGCTGGGGCCGATGCGATATCAAGACGGTCGGTCTATTGCCCAATGCGCTGGCCAAACAGGCGGCGCGGGAGGTCGGGGCCTATGAGGCTGTGCTGGTCGACGGGCAAGGCCTCGTCACCGAAGGGGCTTCCACCAATGTCTGGATCGTCGACGGCGAGGGCGCTTTAAGAACCCGCGACACCGGCGCCAACATCTTGCGCGGCGTTACGCGTAAGGCGCTCCTGCAGATCGCCGCCGAGCTGCAGATGAGGGTTGAGGAGCGACCGTTCACCATCGCCGAAGCGAAAGGCGCGCGCGAAGCTTTCATCACCGCGGCGTCCGCCTTTGTGACGCCCGTCGTGAAGATCGATGGCGTCGATGTCGCGGATGGGCAAGTTGGCCCTGTCGCAAAACGTTTGCGGGCCCTATATCTAGACGCTGCAAAGCGAACCGCCGTTTAATCAGCGGTCGTGATGCAGACGCCCGGGGGGGCGCTCGTGTTACATATTCCCTTTGTGTGTGCTGCAGCCAAAGCTGCGCTGCGGCGTTGATCAGGACTCAAGATGTCGAACGAAAAAAAGCAAAACCTTCAGGATACCTTTCTCAATAGTGTGCGTAAGACCAAGACGCCGCTCACCATCTTCCTCGTCAACGGCGTGAAGCTGCAGGGTGTCGTAACCTGGTTCGATAATTTCTGTGTGCTGCTCCGCCGCGATGGCCAGTCCCAGTTGGTCTATAAGCACGCCATCTCCACCATCATGCCGGCTCAGCCGGTTCAACTCTATGAGCCCTCTGTCGAGGACGAAGACTAGGCCCCGATTGACCCCAGACCCTCACTCCGCTGACGACGCCGCCGAAGATCACCGGCCGACGGGCAAACCGCGGTCGATCGATCGTCGCGCGAGCGTCGAGCGCGCTATCGTCCTGCATCCTCTGCGCGACCGTGGCGATCAGCTTCGGGCGCCGCAGTCGCGGCTGGATGAGGCGGTGGGCTTGGCCAGGGCGCTTGATCTCGTGGTCGCGGAGGCCGCGATCTCGCCGTTGCGCGCCTCCACGCCCGCCACTCTATTCGGTAAGGGCCGGGTTGAGACCGTGGGCGAGCGCGTGCGCGCCTTGGACGTCCATGTGATCGTGGTCGACGACGCCCTGACCCCGGTCCAGCAGCGCAATCTGGAAAAGGCTTGGAACGCCAAGGTGATCGACCGGACCGGGTTGATCCTTGAGATCTTTGCGCGACGAGCGCGGACGCGCGAAGGCAAGCTGCAGGTCGAATTGGCCCGGCTCTCCTACGAACGCTCCCGCCTGGTTCGCACCTGGACCCACCTGGAGCGTCAGCGGGGCGGCTTCGGCTTCCTCGGCGGCCCCGGCGAAACCCAGATCGAGGCGGACCGCCGCCTGCTGGCCGAACGCATGGCCAAGCTGAAGGGGGAGCTCTTAGAGGTGCGCCGCACACGCGCCCTGCATCGCTCGGCGCGCAAGCGCACGCCGTTTCCCGTCGTGGCCCTGGTCGGCTACACCAACGCCGGCAAATCCACCCTGTTCAATCGGCTCACCGACGGCCAGGTGTTGGCTAAGGATATGCTGTTCGCCACGCTTGATCCGACACTGCGGATGCTGAAGCTGCCCGACGGTCGTCCGGCTATTCTCTCCGACACCGTCGGCTTCATTTCCGACCTGCCCCATGAGCTGGTCGCCGCCTTCCGCGCCACCCTTGAGGAGGTGCTGGAGGCCGACGTGATCCTTCATGTGCGCGATATCGCCGGCGAGTCGAGCTCCGCGGAGGCCGCCGACGTGCGCCAGGTGCTGGAGCAGCTCGGCGTCGATGAGGATGCGGGGCGCCTGATCGAGGTCTGGAACAAGATCGACCAGCTCGCGCCTGAGGACCGTCAGATCGTCCTGACCCGCGCCGATCGCAGCGCCGCCGCGCCAAAGGTCGCTGGGGGCGCGCCCGCCGTCGCGGTGTCGGCGCTGACGGGCGAGGGAACGGCGGAGCTTTTGCAGCTCGTCGCCTCGCGCGTCGATGTCGCAGACCCCGTCGATCTGCGGCTCAGCGCCGACGAGGGCGAGGCCCTGGCCTGGCTCTATCGCAACGGCCGTGTCGTGGATCGGCGCGAGACCCACGATGGCGCGCTCGATCTTTGCGTGCGCCTCGACCCGCCGGCGCTCGGCCGCTTCGATCGGCTATTTCCTCACGCTCGGCTGAATCAGGCGGCGGAGTAGAGCCGCTCCCCTAAATCACTTCTTCCGCGATGACGTCGAACGTCATCAGGGCGGCCGATCCGAAGGTGGTGGCTATGGCGACGTCGGTGGCGTCGCGACCATAGGCTTGGAGCACTCGGCCGACGCGCGGTTTATTGTGGCGCGCGTCGAAGGTGTACCAACGGCCGCCCAAGAAAACCTGGAACCAGGCCGAGAAATCCATGGGGCCGGGAATCGGGTCGATCCCGATATCCCCTAGGTAGCCTGTGCAGTAGCGCGCCGGGATGTTCATGCAGCGGCAAAGGGCGACGGCCAAGTGGGCGAAGTCGCGACAGACGCCGACGCAGTCCATGTGCGCGCCGTGCGCGGTTCGATCAAGCCGGGCGTGGGGATAGCCGAACAGGATACGGTCATGGACATAATCCACGATCGCCTGCACCCGTCGCCATCCCGGCGGCGTGCGGCCAAACAGCGACCAGGCGATATCGATCAACTTATCCGTTTCGCAATAGCGGCTGCCCAGCAGATAGACGAGGACCTCCGGCGGCAGGTCTTCGATGGGGTGCTGAACGGCGTCCAGATTCTCTTCGTCCGGCAAGCCGTCGTCGTGGATCGTGAAGTCCGCCGAAAAGGTGATGGGTCCCGGAGGGGCCAGCAGGCGGTGGCAGATGTTGCCAAACCCGTCGCGATACTCGTCAACTGGAACGAGGGGATCGACCGTCATGGTCTGGGGCGTGATCAGATCGGAAATCCGCTCCGGCCTGACGCTTAGCACAAGCAGCATGGGGGTCGGCCCCGCGCAGTGATAGGATATTTTATAGCCGGCGCGAATTTGCATCGCTCAGCAACTCTCCAAGCGGCGTTCGGTTGCCGCGCTCAAGCCACGCGAAGCAAAGAAGGTGAAAGCGCCTGCTGAGAGGGCGCTGGACCGGGCGGGGCGCCAAGGTTTGACGCCGACGAGGCAAAGCCGCCGCCGTGACGGGGATGCGCCACATCGACGTCGACCGCGACCTCCATGCCCACAAAGTCCTCCGCCGCGCCGATGTAGGAGCCGGTCAGCGGCGCCGCTTGGCGAGGATCGCGCACCACCGCCACCCGAATCAGATCGGCGTTGCCGACGAGGCCGTTCGTCGGGTCGAACTCGACCCAGCCGTAGCTGGGGAGATAGACGCTGACCCAGGCATGGGTGTGTCCGCCGCCGCGTCGGGCCGACGTCGAGGCTGCGCTGCTGGTCGCGACATCGCCGCAATAGATATAGCCCGAGCAGAAGCGGGCGGCGAGACCAAGGCTTCGCGCGGCCTCCATCATGAGCATGGCGAAGTCTCTGCAACTGCCCCGGCGTAGGCGTAAGGTCTCCAGCGGGGGTTGGCATCCGCCTTTTAGCCTCTGAGCATAGCTGAAGTCGCCGCGGATCGATTGGGTCATGGCTGACAGCGCGGTCAACAGGTTGGTAGGGCCGAGGCGCGACAGAAACCGGGCGGCCCACAGCCTCAGCTCTCCATCAGGATCGGCAAAGTGCGTCTGGATCGAACCGCCAAGATCCGCCGCCTCGTCCTCGCCATAGCCATCAAACCGCGCGGCGAGCGGACGAATGACGTCGCTGACGGCGTCGGCGGCGAAGTTGGGACTGTGCTCCAGCATGACATGGCTGTCGAAGGTCAGCGTATCAGCCTGGGCGTCGAACCGCGCCAGGCCGATCCAGTTGCCGAACACATCCTGAGTGAAGCGAAGCTCAAGGGGCTCTGGCGTAATGACCAGGCGGCTGGCGATCACGCGTTGATCCACCCCTTCTCGGGGGAGGAACATCATGCGATGTTCGCCGAAACCGACCGCCTTGCCGTAGCTGTAGCGGGTTGTGTGACGCAGAGAGAGGGCGAACATGGCGTCTCTCGTACGCACGAGTCGCCTGTCGGACCCAAGGTGCGGCGGGTCTGGCGTCCAATATGATCCCGATTGTGCAAAACTGAGGCGCGACACGCGCCGTTTGCCGCAATATGCGGCCTTAGCCGGCCTGCGGCCGTCTTGCGCCAAGCGTCGCCGCAGCCTGGTAGAGGTCTTCGATTTCGCGGACCAGGACATCGTCTTCGGCGCGACGGGCGCTCCAGGACCGGCTGGGCAAGGCGGGGACGGGCGCGGCGCACCGTACGGCGGTCGCCAATTCGCGCGTCGCCATCTCAGCCCAGCGCGCCGCCTCCGACCGTTCGGCCGCAGACCCGGTCTTGTCCGAAGGCGCGCCGTCCAGGCCGGGGAGCTGAAGCCGCAAGGTTGTGGCGGTCCCGGCTAGCCGGCGCAGAACGCCCAGAACATTGGCCGCGCCGTTCAGTTCGCTCCGGCGCCACCAAGATTCCAGCGCCGCGCGCTGCTGGGAGGCTTCGGCGAGGTTGCTGGCCAGACCCGCTCGCCGTCGCGCCGCGTCCACGTCGTTCAGATCGGCAGGTCCCGCAACCGCCAAGCTGGCGAACTCTCCGTTGCGTTCGATCGCAGCGGCCAGATCGAGCCGCATTCGGTTGGCGCCGGAGGCGGGCCAGAGCAGCGTCACGCCGGCCAGCGCGATCAGGCCGCCGATCACGGTGTTCATGGCCCGCACGCCGGCGAGCGTGAGCTCGCGTTCTCCGGGGTGCGTCAGGTCCAGGATCAGCACGAAGAGCGGCGTCAGGAAGAAGACGAACAGCGTGTAGTTTACGCGTCGAAACGCCATGGTCGCCATGGCGAGCGGGAAGATCAGCAGCAAGAGCGTCGCCTGGGAATGAAACGCCATTCCCAGCAAAGCCGCCAGGCCGCCGCCCAGCACGGACCCCAGCACACGCTCCAAGGCGCGCGTCCAGGTGGTCGCCACATAGGGCTGCTGAATGATCACCACCGTCATGGTCATCCAGTAGCCGTACGGGATATGAAACAGCCGGGTCAGCAAATAGGCGAAGCACACGGAAATCGCCATGCGAAGGGCGTGACGAAAGATCAGCGATCCGGGATGCAGTTCGGCGCGCAGGGGCGCCAGCGTCTGTCGTATCCAATCCGCGCCAGATCGGGCGACGACCGCCTGAGGGGCGTCCGGCGAGGGTTCCGCCGCCTCGTCCAGCACGTGGCGGGCTTCTTGGGCGCAATCGAAGATCAGCTTGCGGACCTGCGCCGGCGCCGCCGCGGACGCCAGCGTCACCCGACGGATCGCCAACCGGACGGCGGGCGCCGCGCCGTCTTCGGCGTCTTCGACATAGCGATCGAGGCGATGGAAGATCGAAGCGAGTTGCTTGATCAATCGCACCGTTCGGCGGCGTTGATCGGGGTCGCGCACCGGTCGGCGTTCGAGCGTATCGGCCAGAGCGATCAGACAGGCGAACTCCCCCTCCGCGACGTTCAGACCGGCCGATAACCGGGCGCCGATCGCGCCCATACCGCCGCGTTCGCCCGTGGTCTGGGCGATGGAGGCGCGGGCGGCCTCGATCGCTTCCCGCGCGGCGCGGCGATCGTGCTGCGCGTGGGCGGTCCAGCCGGGGTCGCCGGGCGGCGCGGGCGTCACCTCGGCCAGCGCCATGGCCTGAGCCGCGAGCGCTCGAAAGGCGCCGGCCAGAGCTTGTCTCGGCGCGGCGAACGGATGGATCCGCCAGACGGTCAGGCTGAGCGCGCTCGCCCAGACGCACCCCGCCAGGAACAGCAGGCCAAACGCCGTCAGTGCGCTCCACGACGCCATTGGACGCGAGACCGTGTAGACGGCCGCGACCATCAGAATATTGGCGAGACTCGAAACCTCCGCCCCGTAGACCCGGAGCAGGGCGCCGATCACGGTCAAGCCGAAGAGGACGGCGACGGCCGGCGTCGGTCCCAGGCCCGCCATGCCGGCGCACAGCATGGAAACGGTCGTCCCCGCCAAGGTGAAGGCGACGAGCAGCTTGGCGCGGATGCGGGTCGAGCCGCCCGGATCGATCAGGCAGGCCCAGAAGGCCGACACCGCCGCCCAGCTCAACAACGGCCAATGCGACAATACCGCCGCCGCAGCGATCGCTGCGCAGGCCGCCGCCGCCCGCAGCCCCTCGCTCAGGCTTGCGGCCTCCGGCGCAAAATCGATGGCCCAGGTGGATAGGCGGCTCCTGTGAAGGCCGGACAATCCCTTGGTCGGGGCCCGATGTCTTCGACGGTGCGGAATGGGCGCTCCTCCTGAGCCGTGCGGCGTAAATTCCCGGTCAGGTCCGTTCTTCAGCCGAATCGCGGCCGAAATCATCTCGCCATTCGTCAATTGCCGATTTTTCGCAATTTATCGCGCCCGACGAGGTCGAGAGCAGGTGACGGCGGCCTCCAGTCCTGGCAGGGTCGCCGCTTCGAGTCCAAATGGAGATGTGATTATGAATGCGGCTGAACTCGCCGAACGCGTGGCGGACGCCGATCCCAAGTTGACCAAGGCCCAGGCCAAGGACGTGGTCGAGGCGGTATTTGAAGGCATCCGGGCTTCCGCCCTCAAGGGTGAAGAGGTTTCGCTGCCAGGCTTTGGCAAATTCAAGGTTCAGGACAAGCCGGCGCGTGTGGGCCGCAATCCCCGCACCAAGGAGCCTGTTCAAATCGCGGCGACGCGTAAGGTCGTCTTCCAGCCTGCCAAAGCCTTCAAGGACGCTTTGGCGAAGTGATGCTGGGCCGATAGGTCAGGCGTCGCCCTGACCGTGTTGCGTCCTTCGAGACACTCCCTGCGGGAGTTCCTCATGATGACGAATGGGGTTGAATTCCAATATGTTTCGTCATGCTGAGGCGCGAGCTTGCTCGCGTCTCGAAGCCCGCAGATTCCCTAGCTTAAGCCGCCTCTTCCACGTCGTCGTCGATGATGTAAACTTCTGCATCGTCGCCCGACGGCTGGGTTCTGGCTATGGCGTGGGCGGCGCGCGCCGCCGCCTCTTCCGTATCGAACGTCGCGAGCGTGACCTGATTGTGTAAAAGCGCCCACTTGCCGAGGCTTGGCGCGATTTCAAAGATTTTCGTGCTCATGGTCGAAACTCCGAACTCGAATGTCAGCGATCTGTCAGGGCAACGCACAGCGCGCGGACAAGGTTCGAGCGCACCGAACGACGGGACATAACGCTGTCGTGAAGGGGGGCGCGGGACGTCAGGTCGCGGGCTCTTGGTCGCGTAGCCTTACGTTGCAAAATCATGTAGCTGCATTCGTATGAGTGAAACCTTTGTCCCGCTGTCAGGCGCCTTTGGGCTCGGGTCTCTTTCGGTCGCGGTGAGCGGCTGAACGTATGGGCCTGGCTCCCAAGCCCATCTTTCTAGATCCGACCGGCCATCGCGCCTGGGGCCTGCGCGTCGCCGCGGCGGTCATCGCCGTGGCGGCTCTGACGCTATTCTTCAGCTTCATGGCCAGCGTCGCCTTCGCCCCTCAGACACCGGCGGCGACGGATGTGGTGGCGCCCGTGCATGGGCCGCCCCTGGCTCGAAAGCCCACGCGCAAGCTGGCCGCCGAGCGTAAGGCGCTGTTCGCCCGGATCGCCGCCGATCGCCGCGCGCGAGCGGTCCAGGCGCCCCTGGTGGCGGCGGACCAGATTTCAGGCGCCTATTACCAGACCTGGATGGAAGAATACGCCTTGCCCTCGTTCAAGGCGCACGCGGCGAACCTCACCCATATCTATCCGAGCTGGCTGTCCCTGGGCGCCGATGGCCGGTCTATCATCACCACGAGCTGGAAAAGCTCTAGCACCCGGGACGTAGAGACGACGGCCCGAACCAATGGCGTGCGCATCGTCCCGATCCTTCAGAATGCTGAACACCGCGCCTTCGACCTTCAGCGCGTCAAGCGCATGCTCGACGATCCGGCCAGGGGCGCCGCGGTGATCAACGCCTTGCTGACGTTTGTCCAGACCAACCACTATCAAGGCGTGCAACTGGATTTCGAACTTCTGGACGCGCCGACGAGCGTAAAGTTGGCCCATTGGCTCGACGCCTTGGCCAAGGCCTTTCATGCCCACGGTCTGGAGGTGTCGATCGCGCTTGAGGACGATCTCGATAACCGCGCCATTCAGGCGCTGGGGACCGCCGCCGACTATTCGGTGGTCATGGCCTATGACGAGACCGGCGCCGACTCGCCTACGCCGGGACCGATCGCCTCGGCCGGATACATCGAGTCGACCCTAAAGCGCTTCGCCACGCTTTTGCCGCCCCATAAGTTGCTTGACGGACTCGCCGTCTATGGCCGCGATTGGAATGTGCACGACAAGGACTCGGTCGATCTCAGCAGCGACGAAGTGTTCGGCTACGCGGCGCGCTTCCGCCCGAACGACTCGCCCAAGACCGTGATCGACTTCGACGCGGCCGCCCTGGAGCCGACCTTCCAGTATATGGATCCTCAGAACGACCTACATGAGGTCTGGTTTCAGGACGCCGTGACCGCGCGAAACTCGCTCGCCCTGGCCCGGGGGTACGGCATGCGCGGGGCGGCCATGTGGTCGCTCGGCCAGGAGGACGCCTCCATCTGGCAGGTGTTCGGCCGCTACGCCTCGCCCAACGGCGACCTGCATACGGTCGCCCGGTCCGCCGCCGTCCGGTTCATCGGCGAGGGCGAATTGCTGCGGGTCATCCGCCATCCGGAAGCGGGCGCCCGGACCTATGATATCGATCCAGGCAACGGCCTGATCACCGACGAAACCTACCAGGCCTATCCCTTCGGCTGGCTGGTGGAGAGCAGCGGCGCGCCGGACCATGAGATCGCGCTGACCTTCGACGACGGTCCCGATCCGATCTGGACGCCGCGCATCCTGGACGTGCTGCGACGCCACAACATCAAGGCCACCTTCTTCATGATCGGCGAGCAGGTGGCCGAATACCCCGATATCGTGCGCGAGGTGTATCGCGATGGGCAGGAGATCGGGAACCACTCCTTCACCCACCCCAATATGGCCAATGTCAGCGAAGAACGGGTGAAGCTGGAGCTGAGCGCCACCCAGCGCGCGTTCCAGGCCGTGCTTGGGCGCTCGCCCAAGCTGTTCCGCCCGCCCTATAACGCCGACTCCCAGCCCACGACCTACGGCGAAATCATGCCGGTCGCGGTCGCCGATTCCTCCGGCTATGTCACCGCCGGCGAGTCGATCGATACCGACGATTGGGATCTGTTTCCCAAGGCGCCCGACGGGACGGCGCACCGTCTGACCGCGCAAGATATCCAGGACTCGATCCTGCATCAGCTCAACACCACCGGCGGATGGGCTATTTTGATGCACGACGGCGGCGGCGATCGCTCCACCACGCTGGCGTCTCTGGACGGCGTCATCACCACGCTTCAGGCCCAGGGCTACAAGTTCGTCACGGTCGGCGAGCTGGAAGGGCACGACCGCGCCTGGAGCATGCCCCTGCTTGGCCGGTCCGATCGCGGCTTCGCCCGGATCGACGCCATGGCTTTTACGATATCGCGCGCCTTCAACACCTTCGTGTTCTGGGGCTTCACCACCGCGATCGCGCTTGGCCTGCTGCGGATTGCGCTCATGATCGGGCTGGCGGCGCGGCCGGGGCCTGAGCGGCCCAACCTGATCGGGACGCCGCGGGTCGACGCCATGATCGCCGCCTACAATGAGGCGCCGGTGATCTTGCGGACCATCAACAGCCTGTTATCCAACCAAGGCGTCGATGTACGGGTGATCGTGGTCGACGACGGCTCGGTCGATGGCACGGGAGATATCGTCGAACAGGCGTTCGGGGGCCATCCGCGTGTTAGCCTGATGCGCAAGCCCAACGGCGGCAAGGCGTCCGCCCTGAACCTGGCCTTGACCCTTGTCGACGCTGAAATCGTGGTCGGCGTGGACGCCGATACTCAGCTCGCCCCAAATGCTTTGGCGCTGCTCGCGCGTTGGTTCACCGATCCGGCTGTCGGCGCTGTGGCGGGCAATGTGAAGGTCGGCAATCGCAAGAGCCTCGTCACCCGCTGGCAGTCTTTGGAGTACATCACCTCCCAGAACGTCGATCGGCGGGCGATGTCGCGCCTGAACGCGATCACCGTCGTGCCGGGCGCCATCGGGGCCTACAGAACCGAGGCTTTGCGTCAGGTCGGCGGCTATCGCTCCGACACCCTGGCCGAGGACATGGACCTGACGTGGCGCATGCGCGAAGCCGGGTGGGTCGGCGTCAACGAGCCTTACGCCTTCGCCTTCACCGAAGCGCCGGAGACGCTTAGCGGTTTGATGCGCCAGCGCTTCCGCTGGACGTTCGGCACGCTGCAGTGCCTCTGGAAGCACCGGGCGGCGACGTTCCACCTCGGCTGGTTCGGTTGGCTGGCCCTGCCGACCCTTTGGTTGTTCCAAATCGCCGCCCAGGTGATCGCCCCGCTCGTGGACCTCCAATTGGTCCTGGCCATTATCAGCCAGATTCTGACCCTGATCGCGGCGACCCAGCATGAATTGATGCCGACGTCCGACACGCAGATGTGGGTGGTGGTCGGGATCTATCTGGCCTTCCTGGCTCTGGAGATCGCTGCGGGCTGGCTGGCCTACGCCTTCGACCGTGAGGACAAGCGCGAACTGTGGCTCCTGCCCACCCAAAGGATCTGCTATCGGCAGATCATGTATATCGTGGTGTGGCGATCGTTGCTGCGCGCTCTCGGCGGCGCAGGGCAGGCGTGGGGCAAGCTGAAACGGACCGGGGCCGTGCACATCAAAGACCCCGTTCTGCCTTGAGGCGCGCCGCGGAGTCTGGGGGAGCTGACGCAAATCCTTGGCCGTTGCGCCTGACCCTGATCGTGCTGATCTCAGGGTTGGCCGCCATCGTCGTGGTGAATTGGCCTGGACACCTGTCCTTCGACAGCCTGGTGCAGCTGAACGATGGGCGCACCGGGCGCTACCACACCTGGCACCCGCCGATCATGGCGTGGATGCTGGGCTTGGGCGACAGACTGGTCCGGGGACCCGGCCTGTTCATGGCGTTCGACGCCAGCCTCCTGTTCGCAAGCCTCGGCGCCCTGGCGGTTGGACGGGCTGGCGTGAGCTGGACGGGGCCGATCATGGCGGCGGCTCTAATCCTTTCGCCTCTGGCCCTGATCTATCAGGGGATCGTCTGGAAAGACATCCTCTACGCCAACGCTTCGGTGGCGGGGTTCGTGGCCCTTTACCTGTTCGACGCGGCCGCGCAGACCCGGCGAAGCCGAGGCGCCCTCCTGGTGATCGCCTTCGCCGCGTTGGGGCTTGCGGCCCTCGCCCGCCAAAACGGCCTGGTGTCCGTGGTCGCGGGCGCCGGCGCGCTCCTGGCGATCACGCTCCATCGGGCCGGTCCAGCCTGGCGGGGCGCCATCTGGCCGGCGTTAAGTCGAGCCGCCCTTGCTCTGGCGCTGACCGCCTGCGGCGTCGCCGCCGTCAGCGCCGCCCTGGATACCCGTCGCATCGACGAGCCCGGCGACGCCGCCCAATTCCAGGCCTTGCAGCAATTCGACCTGATCGGCGGCGTGGCCCACGACCCTCATTTGGACCTCGCCGCCCTGAAGTCTGCAGCCTTGGCGGCGCGCGTCAGGACCGCCGCCTTACGGTCCTACACCCCGGCGCGGGTCGATACGGTGGTGCAGGTCCCCGGTCTTACCGACGCCCTGACGAGCGACGCCCAGGGCGTCTCCAAGGCCTGGCGCGCCATGTTGCACGACCACCCGGGCGCCTACATCGCGCATCGCCGAGACGTGTTCTGGTGGACCCTGTTCACGCCCGATTTGGCGCAATGTGTGCCCGTCTTCACCGGAGTCGATGGGCCGCCGCGTCTCGTCAAGGCCTTAGGCCTGGTCAACCACCAGGATGATCGCGACCTGGCCCTGGAGGACTACGCCGGCCATTTCTATGGGACGCCCGTCTTCTCCCATGCCGCCTATGGCGTGGCCGCCCTGGTCCTGCTGGCGCTGCTGGTTCGGCGACGGCGACCAGGCGACATGGCGATAGCGGCGATGTTGGTCAGCGCCTTGGCCTTCACCGCCTGTTTCGTGATCATCTCCTTCGCCTGCGACTATCGTTACCTTTACGCGCTGGATTTGTCTGTAATGGTCGCCGCCTTCCATTTCGCCCTTGGTCGAGGGGCGCGGGGCCGCGCGACCCGACGATAGGCGCGGGGAGGGCGCAGGGGCCGGGCGGCGCGATGTCGCTGCTGGTTACGGCTTTTTCATTCGGATGAACGGCCAAATCCCCTTAGAGATTTGCCGGGATGAAACAAAAAAGTCCGTCATCGGCGCGTTCGATGGTCCGTCTGGCTGCGATGGCGGTTGCGATGGCGCCGGCTGTCCTCGCGGGCGGGTGTTCGACGGCCCATCTTTCGGCCCCGAGCGTGAGCTTGCCGGCGGCCTATGAGTCGGCGGCGGCCGCGAGTTCGGCCCAAAAGCCAGAGGCCCTGGATCGCTGGTGGCGCCTGTTCGACGACCCCCAGCTGACGCGTCTGATCGAAGAGGCGTTGGTCGCCAGCCCGGACGCCAAATCGGCGCTCCAGCGCATCTCCGAGGCTCGCGCTGTCCGCGCCCAGACGCTCTCGGCCTACTATCCCCAAGGGGCGCTCCAGGGATCGGCGCAGAACCAGAATACGGCGGAGAGCATCGGGGGGCTCGGCGTCTCGACAGGGGGCGCCTCGACAGGGAGCGCCTCGGGCGGGTCGGGGGCAGGGGGCCTGTCCAGCGCGTTCATCACGCCGGCCGGCGACCTTCAGACCTATGCGGCCCAGTTCAACGTCTCCTATGTGGTGGACTTGTTCGGCTTGCAACGCACCGCCCGCCGCGCCGCCGACCAGGACGTCGCGGCGGCCCGTTTCAACTATGAGGCTGCGCGCGCCACCCTCGCGACCGACGTCGCCACGGCGCTGTTCCAGACCCGAGGCGACGCCATTCAACTCGCCGATGCGCGCGAGACTCTGAGAATCGCCACCGACTTGGCGAAGTCGGGCGAATTATCGGCGTCCCATGGCCTGACTTCGACGTCCGACGCCGCGCGGTTGGAAACCGATGTTGCGACCGCCAAGGCGGAGGTCGAACGGCTGACGGCCGTGGAGCTGGCCGCGCGGCGGAGCCTTCTCGCCCTGATCGGGCGGGGATTCGACCCCATCGATCAACTTCAGGTCGAGCCCGTGGCGCCGCCGCCGCCCATGGCCCCCAGCGTCGCGCCCGGCGATCTTTTGCGCCGCCGTCCCGACGTGCGCCAAGCCGAGGCGCAACTTCGCTCCGCGGCGGACAATTTGGCGCTGGATCGGCTGGCCCTGTTTCCAAGCTTCAGCCTGACGCCGGGCATCCAGCTCGCCAAGACCGGCGGCGTCTACGCGCTCACCTCGACCATCTGGAGCGTGGGGCTGGGCGCGAGCGAACCCGTGCTCGATCGGCCGAGGCTCCTGGCCGTGATCCGCGGCCAGCGGGCGCGGGGCGAGGAGGCGGTCGCGGCTTATGAAAAGGCGGTGCAGGACGCCTATCGCGACGCTGAAAACGGTCTGGCGACCTTTGCGGCTGATACCAAGCGCTCCGCCGATCTTCAGGTCGCCGAAGAGCGCGCCCAGTTCGCCTTTCAAGCCAAACGGCGCGGCTATGATCTCGGCCTGACCGACCTCACCACCCTCTTGGAGGCCGAGCGCACCTGGCGGCAGACGTTGAGCGTCTATAACGGCGCGCGCACCACCGCCTTGGTCGATGCGGCGACCTTGTTCCAGGCGCTCGGCGGCGGCTGGTCGCCCGAGCCAAGCCCGGGACCCGGAAAGGCCTAAAAGACGAGCATGAGCCAGACTTTGCGACAGTTCATAACGTCATGCCGCCCGATCACGCTGGCCGTTTTGGCGTCTTGCGCCATCGCCGCCTGCGCCAAGCCCGGCGCGACGGCGAAGGGGGGCGACGCTCAGCCCCTGACCGTGTCGGTCGCGCCCATCGAGATCAAGGCGATCAAGGGCGGCGTCTCCGCTTCGGGCCTGTTGACGCCAAAGCTGGAAGCCGCGGTCTCCACCGAGTTGAACGGTTATCGGGTGGCGCAGGTGTTCGTCGACCAGGGGGCCCATGTCACGGCCGGTCAGGCCTTGGCGCGCCTGGATGATACGCTTCTGAAGTCTCAGATCGCCCAGCAGCGCGCGATCGTGGCCCAGCAGGAGGTCGCCGCCGAGCGCGCGGCGGCGGAGGCGCAGCGGGTCGCCGGCCTGGACAACACCGGTGTGCTGCCTGAGGAGCAGATCTTGGAGCGGCGCCTGGCGTCGCGAAGCGGCGAGGCGGCGGTGAAGGCGGCTCAGGCCCAACTCGCTGACCTGATGGTCCGGGAGTCGCTGATGACGGTGCGCGCCCCTGTGGGCGGCCTGGTGCTGGCGCGGATGGCGCGGCCCGGCGATATCGCGGCGCCGGCGAACGCCATGTTCCGCATCGCCGCTGATGGCGTCCTGGAGCTTAACGCCGAGACGCCCGAGAGCGAGCTGGGCCGGTTGCACCCCGGCGACGCCGCCGAGGTCACTCTGCCCGACGGCGCGGTGGTGACCGGCCATATCCGCGTCGTTAGCCCTGAGGTCGACGCCCAGACCAAGCTCGCCGGCGTGCGCATCACCTTGCCGGTGCGACCAGACCTGCGGTCCGGCGGCTATGGCCGCGCCGACTTCGTCGATAGCGCGCATCCGGCCATGGTCGCGCCGGAAAACGCGGTGCGGTTCGACGCCGACGGCGCCTCGGTCCTGGTGCTCCAGGCCGACGACCGGGTACGGCGCGTGCCGGTTCACACCGGCGTCAGAAGCCACGGCGAGGTGGAGCTGTTGGATGGGCCGGCGCCGGGCGATAAGATCTTGTTGGGCGGCGGCGCCTTCGTACTGGACGGCGACAAGGTCAATCCCGTGGAGGCGAGACCCGCCGCGTCGTCGCCCCCGGCGCCCCCGGCGTCGCGAGGCGGCGCGTCATGAAGCTCCGCATCTCTGCGCTCGCGATCCGCAACCCTATTCCGGTCGCCGTCCTGTTCATCGCCCTGACGTTGATGGGGATGATTTCCTACGGCCAACTGCCGATCAAGCAGTTCCCCAACATTTCCTTTCCCCTCGTCGCCGTCACCGTCACCCAGAGCGGGGCGGCGCCGACGGAGATGGAGACCCAGATCACCCGGCCGATCGAGGACGCCGTCGCGGGCATCGCCGGGGTGAAGCATATCTCCAGCGAGATCACCCTGGGGGCGTCCACCACCTCTATCGAATTCGAACTCGGCTCGGATATGCAGAAGGTGACGGACGATGTGCGGACCGCCATCGATCGGACCCGCGTGCTTCTGCCCCCCGGCATCGACCCGCCCAACGTGCAAAGGGTGGATATCGATTCCGCCCCGATCCTCACCTACGCCGTCAGCTCCAACACCATGGCGCCGGTGGACCTGTCGTGGTTTGTCGATGACACCGTGGCCCGGGCGATCCAGGCCGGGAAGGGCGTGGCTCAGGTGTCGCGGCTCGGCGGGATCGACCGCGAGATCAACGTCACGCTGGATCCCGCCAAGATGGCGGCCTTCGCCGTCACCGCGCCCCAGGTGAACGCGGCGCTTTATCAGTTCAACGTCGATGAGGCGGGCGGACGGGCCAATATCGGCGCTCAGGAACAGACCGTGCGGGTGCTGGGTCAGGCCCAGACCGTGGAGGCCTTGCGGAGCTTGGCGATACCCGCCGCCGGCCGCTACGTCACGCTCGGCGACGTGGCCGAGGTCGGCGACGGCCAGGCCGAAGCGCGCGGCTTCGCTCGTCTGGACAACCGCCCTGCAGTCGCGTTCCAGGTCAACAAGACCCGCGACGCCAGCGACGTCTCCGTCGAGAAGGTGGTGGTCGCGTCCGTCGCCAAACTGCAAGCCGCCCATCCGGAGGTGAAGTTCACCCTGGTGGTCTCCACCGTCGCCCAGACCCGCGCCAGCTATACGGCCACCGTTCACGTGCTGATCGAGGGGATGTTGCTGGCGGCGCTCGTGGTGTTTCTGTTCCTGCGCAGCTGGCGGGCCACCTTGATCGCCGCGATCGCCATGCCCCTGTCGCTGGCCCCGACCTTCACGGCCATCCAGCTGATGGGCTTCAGCTTGAATTCGATCACGCTGCTGTCCCTGACGCTGGTGATCGGCATCCTGGTCGATGACGCGATCGTGGAGATCGAGAACATCGAAAAGCGGATCGAGCGCGGCGCGACGCCTTATCGCGCCGCCCTGATCGGGGCCGATTCGATCGGTCTGGCGGTGGTGGCGACCACGGCGACGATCGTCGTGGTGTTCACGCCCGTCTCCTTCATGCGCGGCATTGCGGGGCAGTTCTTCAAGGAGTTCGGCCTGACGGTGGCCGTCTCGGTGATCTTCTCCCTGGTCGTAGCCCGCTTGATGACGCCGCTGATGGCGGCCTATTTCCTGACGCCCTCCACCCACGCCAGGGTGCAAAAGCCGCTCGGCGGCGTCTACAAGGTCGCGCTCGACTGGGCCATGGCGCACCGATGGGCGGCGGCCGGATTGGGCGCCCTGGTCTTCATCGCCTCGCTCGTGATGCTGGGAACCCGGCCCGTGGGCTTCCAGCCCATTGGCGACCCTGGCTATTTCTACCTGAATGTCGAGGGGCCGCCCGGCGCCACGCGCGGCCAGATGGAGACCGCCATCGGCGACGCGACCCGCATGCTGCTGCGTCAGCCCGACGTCGCTAAGGTGTTCGCCCAGGTCGGTAGCGGCTCTGACAGCGGCTTTTCGGCGGCTTCGGGCGGCGATCTGCGCGACGGCACGATCAGCGTCATTCTGAAAGACCATCGCGCCCACAACACCGCCAAGGTGCGCGACATGGTTCGCCTGGGCCTGCGCCAGATCCCCGATGTGCGAATCACCACGCTTGGCGGCTTCGGCTCCGCGGATGTGGAGATCGTGCTCTCCAGTCAAGACAGCGCGGCGCTGGACCGGGTGCAGTTGGAGCTCCAGCGGGAGATGCGCCAGCTGAGCGTCATTTCCGACGTGCGCCCCTCGCCTCCGCCGCCTGGGCCTGAGCTGGTGATCCGGCCCAAGGCCGAAGAGGCCGCACGCCTGGGCGTCACCTCGGAAGCCCTGGCCAGCGTGGTCCGCATCGCCACCATTGGCGACATCGACGCCAATGTCGCCAAGTTCTCCCAGGGCGAGCGGCGCATTCCGATCCGGGTTCGCCTGCCGGAAAGCGCGCGCACCGACCTATCCACCTTGGGCGACCTGCAGGTCCCCACGCTGGACGGCAAGTCCACACCCTTGTCCACAGTGGCCGACCTCTCCTTCCAGGCCGGCCCCGCGAAGATCGTCCGCTACGCCCGCCAGCGTCGCGCCTCCGTCCAAGCCGACTTGAGGCCTGGGCAGAGCCTTGGCACCACCTTGGCCAAGATCAACAAGCTGCCCGTGCTGCAACACCTGCCCCCCTCGGTCACCCAGGCCAGCGTCGGCGACGCGGAAGCGCTGGAGGAGGTGGTGTCCGGCTTCATGGGCGCCATCTTCGCCGGCATCGGGCTGATCTTCGCCGTGCTGGTGATCCTGTTCCGCAGCTTCTTCAAGCCGGTGATCATCCTGGCGGCGCTGCCCCTGTCGCTCGCGGGGGCGGGGCTGGCCCTGGTGTTGACAGGGCTAGAGGTGGACATGCCCGTCTTCATCGGCATGCTGATGCTGTTTGGCATCACCGCCAAGAACTCCATCCTGCTGGTCGAGTTCGCGATTGAGGACGAACGCGCCGGCCAGACCCGCTGGCAGGCGCTTCGCAACGCCTGCCGCGAACGGGCTCGCCCGATCATCATGACCACCGTCGCCATGATCGCCGGCATGCTCCCCACCGCCATCGGCCTCGGCCAAGGCTCGGAGTTCCGCAAGCCCATGGCGATCGCCGTGATTGGCGGCTTGATCAGCTCAACGGTCCTGAGCCTGGTGCTGGTGCCCGTCGTCTACCTGTTTATCGATGGGTTTGAGCACTGGCTGACGCCGCTCCTGGCGCGGTTGATCACGCGCCGGCAACAGGGCGACGATGCGCCGATTGCAGAGGGCGAGGAGACGTTGGTGACGGAGGGGGCGTAAAGCTCACGTCAGGCGCTTAAGGTCTCCCGCCGATACGCCCGCGGCCGCGCCTGGCCCCCGTGCGTTGCCTTTGCTCGGGGCGGCGCGTAAGCAGGCGGCGCGCATGGCGGAGTTAAGGCATATCGAATTGGCGGGGTCTATGGACATCGACTTTACGCATTTGCGGGTGGTCGTCGTCGGCGATTTGATTGTCGATCGCTACATCGAAGGTAGCGTCAACCGCCTCTCGCCAGAGGCGCCCGTGCCGGTCGTCCTGTCGCGGCAGGAGCGGGATGTGTTGGGCGGCGCGGCGAATGTCGTGTCCAACCTGGCGGCGCTCGGCGCTCGCGTGCAGACGATTGGCGTCATCGGCGACGACGACGCCGGCGCCCAGCTGATCGCCATGCTGCGGGCTCTGCCTGGCGTGAGCGCAGACGGCGTGATCGTCGATCGGGACCGCCCGACCACGTGCAAGATGCGTGTGGTGAGCGGTCTTCATCAGATTGTCCGCATCGACCATGAGTCGAGCCTTCGCGTCGCAGGCGACATCGAAGCGAAACTGATCGCCGCGATCAAGGCCGCCGTGGACCCGTGCGACGTGGTCGTCATTTCCGACTACGCCAAGGGCGTCTGTTCGGATGCTGTGGTGCGGTATGCGATCGAGGCGGCGGCCGCGGCGTCCAAGCCCTGTCTGGTCGATCCCAAGCGCAGCGACTTCGCCATCTATCGCGGCGCCACGCTCATCAAACCCAATCGTCGAGAGTTGGCGGACGCGACGGGGCTGGCCTCCGAGACAGATGCTGAGGTGGAGCTTGCGGCCCGCCGGGTGATCGATCGCACCGGTTCGGCGATCCTGCTCACGCGGTCGGAGCGGGGCATGTCCTACTTTGCGCAACAGGAGCCCCCCTTACATCTGCCGACGGCGGCCCGCGACGTGTTCGACGTGTCGGGCGCCGGCGATACGGTGATTGCGGTTGCGGCGCTCGGCTACGCCAGCGGTCGGCCGATCGCGGAGATCATGCGCCTCGCCAACATCGCCGCCGGCATCATTGTCGGCAAGGTGGGGACCACAGCCATAGACGCCGCCGAGCTCGAGGCGGCCTTGGTCGAGCACGCCCATCATGGCGGCCTCGCCCAAGGTGAACCGGCTACGCTCCCGGCCGCCATGAAGCAACGTGAGACGTGGCGGCGCATGGGCTTGCGCGTCGGCTTCACCAACGGCTGTTTCGACCTGCTCCACCCTGGGCATGTGACCCTGCTGCGCAAGGCCGCTGAGCACTGCGACAAGCTGATCGTCGGCCTGAACACCGACGCCTCGGTCAAGCGGCTGAAAGGGGAGGCGCGGCCGATTCAGGACCAGGCGGCGCGGGCCTATATCATGGGCGCGCTCAGCGTGGTGGATCTCGTCGTCCTGTTCGATGAGGATACGCCGGCGCAGCTCATTGATGCGCTCAAGCCTGATCTCCTCGTCAAGGGCGCCGACTACACGGAAGATCAGGTCGTGGGCGCCGATGTGGTGAAGGCGGCGGGCGGCAAGGTGCTGCTGGTGTCCTTGGTCGAGGGCAAGTCGACCACCTCCATGATTGCGCGATCACGGGGCGCCATCGCGGGCAAGATTGAGGATGCTGTTGCGGAGCCCTTGTCGTGACGAAGGACCGCGGTTCGCGCGATGCGCCGCTTACGCCAGGAGATATGTCTATATGATTTTGGTCACGGGCGGCGCAGGCTTTATCGGGTCCAACATTGTGGCGGCCCTGAACGATAGCGGCCGCTGCGACGTGGCCATCTGCGACTATCTTGGAACCGACGACAAGTGGCGCAACCTGCGCAAGCGCGTGTTCCTGGAGTTCATCCAGCCGGCGGACTTGCTGCCCTGGCTGGCGAACCGCCGCGACCTTGAGGCGATCATCCACATGGGCGCGATCTCCTCGACGACCGCGACCGACGCCGACGAGGTCGTCGACACCAACTTTACGCTGTCCGTCCGTCTACTCGACTATTGCACCGAACAGGGGATACCGTTCCTCTACGCCTCATCGGCGTCGGTCTATGGCGACGGCGACGCGGGCTTTGAAGACGCCAATGATCTGAAAAGCATCCTCGCGCTGCAGCCGCTCAATCTTTACGGATGGAGCAAGCGTCAGTTTGATCTGGTGGTCGCTCACCGCATGACCAGGGGTCAACTCCCCCCGCGTTGCACCGGCTTTCGCTTCTTCAACGTGTTTGGGCCCAACGAATATCATAAGGGGGATATGGCGAGCATCGTCTCGAAGATCACGCCCAAGATCGCCCTTGGCGAGACGATATCCCTGTTCAAGAGCCATCGGGAGGGTATCGCCGACGGCGATCAACGCCGCGACTTCGTCTATGTGCAAGACGCCGTCTCGGTCGTTCTGTGGGCGCTCGGGCCGGAGGGACGATCGGGCGTGTTTAACGTGGGCACAGGGGTCGCGCGAAGCTTCCGCGAGCTAGCGGAGGCGGTCTTCGACTCGCTCAGCCTGCCGCGCAGGATCGAGTATATCGCCATGCCCGCCCAGATTCGCGATCGTTATCAATATTTTACCGAGGCGTCGCTGGTCCAGTTGCGCCAGGCCGGCTATGTGAAACCCTTCACCCCGCTCGAAGACGCGGTTTGCGAATATGTGTCGTCCTATCTGACCAAGTCCGATCCTTATCGCTAGAGCGCGTTGCGAAAAGCGGGACCCGGTTTTCGCTTGAAACGCGCTCTAAGCTTTTGAAGATAGAGCATGATTCAACGATCAAACGATTCCGTTTGATCGCATCATGCTCTAGGCGCCGACCTTTCAGGGCCTTGTCCACCGACGCCCGCTGTGGCAACGGTCACACGATGACAAAACGGCTGGTTCGCTGGCGCAAGTTCGCCGCGGTCCGGCCGTTGTCGTCTTCCGACAGGATGGGTGGCCGAGTGGTTTAAGGCAGCGGTCTTGAAAACCGCCGTGGGTTTACGCCCACCGTGGGTTCGAATCCCACCCCATCCGCCATAACTGTTTGATAAATATATGAAAAAGCCCGGAGGCCTTTGGCTGGGCTTTCTGCTTAGATGGCCGTGAGGCCACGTTGAAGCCACAAGGGCCGGCCGCCAGGTCTTTTTTCATCAAGGCGGCGCGGTGCGGGCGCATGACTAGCGTCGCCTGGCGTAGTCGAGGATCGCGCCGGTGCGCTCCTCCGTGCTCACCAGTTCCACGCCCTCCGCTTCGAAGGCGGCGATGATTTTTGCAGCTGTAGACCCATATGAAGGGCGACCGTTCTCGAACTGCGAGATCGTGGTGAACGCCACGCCGGCTTTTGCCGCAAGGTCTTTGAGGCTCCAGTTTAGCAGCGCACGGCCGGCGCGTGAGGCTTCCGCTGTTAGCATTGTTTTCCTCGTTTCAGCGCATAGAAGCATAAAACTTCACCGTCTTAGTTGACAAGCGCCGAGATAGACGGTTAAAAAATCACCGTTAACTGGCTGTCGCAACGGAGACACGTCTATGCACGCCCAATTGACCTTGAATGACCTCGGTCGGCCGCGGACCGTGCCGGCCGATGACGATTTCAGCATCCCAGCGATTTCGGCCGCAGCCGCGGGCGCCGATGACATTTCGGTGCTTGCCGGGCTTTATCATCGCGCTCGGATTGCGACCGCGGCGGTGAGCGCCCAGTTTGACGACGCGGTGTCTGAGGCCGAGCGCATGTATCCAGATCCTCCGTCAGAGATTCGGGGGCAGGGGCAGGGCGGTCCGTCCTCTGCGATTCGGCCAGAGCAAGACTGGCCGACCTGGCGCCGAGAAATCTATCACCGCTGGAAACGGCAATGTTGTCTGATCGACAAAGGGCTAGGCGTGGAGGCAGCTCAGGAAGCCTTGGATGCTGCCGTTCACCTCACCGACGATCTGGCGGACCGGGCGATAGCGGCGGAGGCTAAGACAGCGAGCGCCATCGCCACGAAACTTGGGGTGTGTTTCTGGCGCATAAAAAACGACGGCCTCACCGCCGACGAGACATCAGCCTTTTTGCAAGAGCTCCAGATCGATCTGGACCGCTTAGCAGCTCAAGAAACACAGCTCGCCTAGCGATCCCTGTTCGCACGGCGAAAGCCGCCATGCGCGCGCCGCGCGCATGGCGGCACACGCAGATCATAGCAAGGCCCGGCGGATTTCTCCGCCGGGCCTGGTCCATCACGGAGGGATGGAGGACCTCCCATGGGCTGACGGGGTTTTAGGGAGCTCGCTCCCAAGGCACTCGCCGTCTTATCCTAGCCGGAATGGGCGGCGGAACGCCCCGCGCCGGCCGCGCGATCACGAAATATGGATGTCTTTTACTTGGGCGAAGAAGGTCGGGCGCATAATGGCCACGTCGCACAAGACCATCGCCCGCAGGAGCACCTGGCCTTGGGCGAATGCGTTCCCCCAAGTGCCGTTGTCGTTATACGAGCCCTCGCGGCTGACCTCGATCGAGAGCGACTGCTGCATCCCGAATAAGACCTGGTGGAAGTCGCCGACCAGCGAATAGGTCGTCGCCGGATCGCCGCTGGTCACGATGCCATTGGCCACATAGACACGGCCAGCATTCTTGATCGCGGCGTAGTTCGGCGTTGGCCGAAGCGGCTGGTAGAGCGTGTCTTGCAACTCGTCTAGCGCGCTTTCGACGTCCGAATTATGCAGGA
>Ga0116229_10004469_pt1 | contig 22904 bp, 18 predicted proteins | sample S1TSphgellanicum_3_FD_87313 | JGI IMG/M metagenome (GOLD analysis project Ga0116229, IMG submission 87313) | Host-associated microbial communities from peat moss isolated from Minnesota, USA - S1T2_Fc - Sphagnum magellanicum MG | ecosystem: Host-associated > Plants > Peat moss > Unclassified...
AAAAAAAACTCACCCAACAATTATTTAAAAACAAGCAATAACCAACCAAAACTGATACTAACCATCCACAATGCATTCACCTCATTGGTAGGAGCCACCAAGTGTATTAGCTACCTACATAGTAACCACTTACATTCCCTAAGCCCTACTACTTACCCATGGGACTTCCCACTTAGCTCTCAAGATTATAGAGTCAGAAACACATGGCACTACACCACAAAGCAGGATGGATGATGTGTGGACAGAAAACATTTTTTTGGTTGTATTACTGTTCCATTGCTAACCACAGTGATTAGGTATGCGTCAACCCTCTACATCTATCTACATACCTACCTATCTACCTACCTAATAGCTAGCAAGTCGTTTACCTGTATACCTACCTACCTACATTCATATGAACCATTTATATTTGGCCTACCTACTGAACTATGGTACTCATCCTTCTACATAGGTAGTCACCTAAGTAGTGTGAGGTAGAAGGAAAATGGTTTATAGGATAGGTGCCCCACATACCACGTCAGTTCATCCACAATTGAGTTGGAAAGGCCTTGTAGGATTTTTTGAGTGTAGTTGGAGGGCATGTTCCTCATCATAACTTTTCATCCATGAAAGGAAGCTGTTTCAAAAAACATAATGCTAACTTTGTGGGTGTTCTCTTTTGTTGAAATGTCTTGCCTCCCCTTCTATTTTGGTAATACGTGAGTATCTTTTGGGTATTATGGGAAACCCCCCAAAAAAATCCTATGGGCCTTTACATATAGTAAAGCCCTCAATCATTGATTTTATCGTAATTGGGTATGTGCTTGGTTCCACCTCCACCTGAGTAGGCCCTTATTCCTAGAAAGCCCAAGGCCAAGGGCTTTGCGTACCACATAGCAGCTTTCGAATGGATGATGCAATTGTGGGCGTTGGCTCTCATATTCCCTTTGGCAATGGAGGAGGTCAGCTCACTAGCCATTTCACTAGGGTAGAACGGTCGGTGAGCGAACATTTAAGTGTTCAGGGCAAGCCAGATTTAAGGGAGGGCTTTGTTGTTTTTGGTGTACAAACAAAACTTGAACACTTCCTCTTGATGCATCTGACGCATTAATTTTTTTCAAAAACAGATTAAAAACAAGAAAGTTACAACCCCCCCCCCAAAGTAGAGGGGGTCAAGAACTGAAAAAAAACAAGCCACACAACATTACAAAGCCAGTTCCCGAGCACCTAAACAATTCTTTGTATGTTGTTCTATTATTGTTATTACAGTTCTGAGATGATTTGTAGAACTAAAGGTGGCACTCCTATAGCACTTTAAATCGTTGAAAATGAACAAGAAATGAGAAAGTTAGAAGCTTTGAAAGTAGGAGGGGTCCAAAGAGGGAAAAAAAAAATTGAATTTTGTAAGTTGAAAAGCTTTTTTTTCTTCTTGCTATTTTTTCATTATTCCTTTTGCTTTGCACTTCAAAGATGATTTCTAGAGCTTGAGGTAGCACTCTCATAACATTTCAAATCATTCAAAATGAAACACAGAAGCAAAGATCTAAAGAAGTGTTGTCATAGGTAATGATTGGTGATGGATAATTCTACACTACTTTGCATTTAAAAACATCCTTTAACGTTCAAGTGCAATGGTCACTAAACTAGTGTTGTTTTTTCCAGCTTTAAAAATGAAGCATGATTAACGATCCTCCCATAAAATACATATGGCATTAATTGTTGAACAATATGTAGAGAGTTGTTCAAACCAGCTTTGTGCGAATATTAATTGCCCTTCATAATCGAGCCAGTTATCAATTGGTTCTCTTGATAAGAATTGGTTGGCTATCATCTAAGGTGCTACCCATGTTGATACTCAAATGTCATTTATCATTTTTGAGATAACTCATTTGTAAAAAAATAATTTTTCATTAAAATTTTAATTTTTTCATACCTAAGTAGATTATATGGACAACCATCAGGTATGGTTTATAGGGGTTTAGGATATAAAGAGTTTAGAGATTGGGTCTTAGGTCCTAAGCTACCTACATTTTGGTTAGGTAATTGTTTAGGGCTCAGGTTAAAGGAAGTGGATATAGTTTGAGGTGCTTCTCTTCTCACATGGGGAATAAGAGATAAGAAGCTCAACAATTTTTTGTTTCATGTGTTTTTTTTTTGCTTGCTCTAACTTGTGACTAGTGATTAACTCTTTGTTAGTTGCAATATTTTTTTCATTCTTGTTAGAAAGATTTGCTCTTTTTTATTTTTTAATTATTGCAAGTGTTGTTGGGTTTTCATCATTTTTTTTCTAGGTTTCCTTTCTCTCCTTGTTAGTTTCTTGTTGTTGTCACAAATATTGTTTTTTTTTAAGGCATTGATCAAGTGCTTCATTGTTTCTTTTTGACTATAGGTGTTGGTTGTAATTATTGGAAGCAAATCTAGTGTTTCATGGGCATTGATGTTGCTCATGGACGTTCGAGGTTGCTTTTCAGCTCTTAGTGTTGTTCATGTGTTCTACGAATGTTATGTGTTGTGACATTATTCAAGTGTTTTTGGTGTTTTTGGTGTGTGTTGTAAGTGTTGTTCAAGTGTTTTTGGCACTACTCTTTGTGTTGCAAGTTCTATTCGTGTTGTTCAGTCATTGCCAATGTTTTATGGGGTGTTGCAAGTGTTGTTAATGTTGTTTAGGTGCTTATAGTGTTGCTTAGGCATTGCTAGGCTTTTCAAGGTGTTATCAATGTTTTTTGTGTGTTGTTAGTGCATGTTCGAATGTTGCCAATGTAGTTCATGGTGTTGATAGTGTTTTACAAGTGTTGTTTGTCTATTTTCCCCATTTTTATGGTTGTTACTACCCTTACCTTATTGTTTAGGTTAAAGTTTTATTGGAGGCTCAAGTATTTTGGTTTAGAGTTTAGGGTTCAACACCAACATATGCACTTCAAATATGTCTTTGACTCTTTTTTCAAGTTTTAAAAAAAAAATGTTTGTATTTTTTCCCTAAGTGTACATTGTTTAGTCTTTTGTTTTGTATATTGTTGTATGTATGTTTGAAATAATGTTTCGATATTATGTTTGTTTGTTTGTACAAGACAAGCTTGCAAGTTCCACAAGTCTTAACTTGGAAGAAGAAGATTTTTCGAACTTTTGATTTACATTTTTAATGTACATTTGAGGCAATTTTACACTTTCATATTTTCATTGATAATTTGTTTGCATAATGCATCATGTGAACGCATGAGAAAACTAAAGAAAAAAGGTTTGAAAGTTGCCAAGTTTTCAATTAGAAATTAAGGATACAATGCAAACCATTTTGAAAAAAATGCACGAACAAAAAGATAAGTGAACACCCCATGGAAAAAAAATCTTCAACTTGGGCAATCTTTTGTGTCAATGATGAGTCAAAAGTTGATGTCAAAGTGCCACAAGTCATGTGTTGCATGTTATGTTATAGTAGACTAGTAGGTCATGCATAATTGGAACAAAGAGCAAGGCTAAAGAAAGGTCTAGTTTCATATTTTAAGAAAAATGAGATAATTGTATTGAAAAAACATGTTGATGCAAACCATTGATTAATTGTAAAAACTTTTAAGGAAGAACAACAACAAGAAAAGTTTAACGGAAAGATAGTTAACAAATAAAAGGTTATAGTAAATGTGAATGTAATTTCTAAATATTTTGATGCCATAAATCCTTTCAAAAAGGATAATGTGCACCATAAGGGATTTTTGGAAAACTTGGGTCTTTTTGTTGTTAAAAATCATTTGCCCATTCAATTTGTTGAAATATTTGGTTGAAATATTTGGTAGTATAATTATGTTGTTATGTTGTTTCCCTTTTTAGAAAAGCCTTTAGTTAAGAAATGTTACTATATTTAGTTGAAAAGACAAAATAAACATATGTCTTCTACTTTTAGCAAATTACATTTTTATTATTGTAAGTTTTTATCTTTGGATGTCCAAAGAGGCACATGATGTTTTTGCATTGGTTTTCAATTTCTTAGGAAAAGATTGGGTGCTGAAACATATTACAATTGGCTTGTTTGAAACATCTAAAACTTTCAAGCAAACATTGAAAAATAACTATAAAAACTTTTATAACAATATGGATTGAAAAAAAAAATTCTTGTTTATGTCAAAGACATTGAAGGGTCAAATTTGAATATCGTGATAACTATTATAAACTCAATGGTCAATTATAAAACTTTGGGTGTGATGGAAAGTTTTTAGAGCACATTTTTTGGACATGCTTTCTTTAAGGCTTGTTAATATGCAATTGTTGATGAAAGAAGGGGTTTGAAATAGGTTTCCATCAAATTTGCCTAGGTAGATTTGTAAAAATGTATAACATGGAATAAAAAGTTAGGGGAAAAAACAAGACTAATGAAAGGTTGCATTATTGCAAGCCTAAGGCTTGAGAATTTGAACACACTAGTTAAAACAAGGTAAAATGCCAATTGTTATATTTTGGTTTTTTGTTTTTTTCCATTGATTTGAATTTTGTTGCTCCAAATTTTTGCCTTATGATTGGAGATTTGATTTGTGCAAGTTTGCAAAAAAAGCAATCATGTTTTAGGAAGTTTTTCAATTGAAAAAATCATTGCCATTTATTATAATAGGCAAATTGGTCCTAAGATTATTGGTTATGTCCTTTCACATGGCATATATCATAAATTATTATAAATGTTTTCCCTATTGTTCTAATTGCTTGTGTTTTAAACCAATCAAGAAGTCATTGGGTCATTGGTTGTTGAATGATGCCTTGAATGCAATTGTATCCATGAGTTTTAAACTAAAAGAAGAATTGTGGTCTTGATGCTCTTGAAAATAATTATAGTTGTTTTCCAAGTAGGAGTAGTGAAAATATGTGTAACAACAATGGAGGTTCAAAGAAAAGGAAAAACAAGAAATGTAGCAAGAGTGGAGATGCTTAAGAAAAATGAATCTTAGTTAAGATTTGTTGCAATCAATCCATGATGAAGTAGAACCAATAGTAAAAGAAAAAGGGGAAAGTAAGGGAAAAAGGGGTTGGAAGGTGGTGAAAAGTAAGGAACTAAAGAAAATTGATAGTTGAGACGAGGTGAAGGAGGAATTAGGGAATAGTAACTTAGTAGATGGGGAGGATTATAAGGATTGGAGCACATCTAGTAGTAGACAGTGAAAAAAAAATGGTGAAAAAAATTCAATTAAAGTTAATTTTACTTTTTTCAACTTGCACCCAATGTATTGGTTTTGGTTAGGGCTTTTGTTTCATTTTGAGCTTGTGTTTTAATGAAACCTCTGGGATTTCAATGAGATTGATTGTTGGACTTAAACTTGTGGGCATCAACCTATTAGAAAAAACTTTGGACTTTTTGTAGGTTCTTTTTTCAAGGGTCGAAGTTCTCGTGGAATATGAGAAAGTAGAGTGGCTTCTTAAGTGTGTGGGCCTAGAACTTGAAGATAATTTTCCTGATTGAAAAGTTTGTCCCAAAAAAAAAACCAATTAACATTTTTTTGGGTCATTGTTCTACATAGTTATTAAAGTGGATTGAGATCTTTGTGAAAAGGGTATTTAGTCCACCATAGTTGTTTTTTAAAAAACTTTTGTGTAATGTTACCTATTTCAAGTCCTTTAGGATTGGGAACAAAAAGTGAAACTTATAATATTTTAGCATTAGGATGTTTATGTCATGTTGAACCCAACACAATAGTGATTATGCCATTCAAGCCTCTAATGAAATTAAGATTTGGCTTTGGCATAATGCCCTAACCAAGGATCTTTAAGTAGTTTCTTATATTTTTCCTTTCAATCTTTTTAATCTTCTATGGTTGGTTTTGTAAATTGAGATTGCCTTGTAGCAATAGGTATTTCTTTAATAGGTGGGGCATGTGCTCCTATTAGGCATCTTTCCTCATGGGCATTAAATGTCCCATGTCCCTTAGTTCATTATGTCCCATCAAACCTTGTTGTTCCCATTGCCCATTTTCTTTCTCATGTGCCACCATAGACTTAGTTTTCACCCCATTTCCCATGCACACCACACACCTCCCACTAGTTCCCCTTCCCATTTTAACAAACCACACACCACCCACTAATTCCCTTTATTGGATCCCAGCCCTTCGTGTGAATGTGGGGCCCCAACTTTACACTTTCCTAAACCCCTTTGATCATGCACATGTAGGACCTTTTCCCCTTTCCACTTTATCGACTCCTCTAGTTGCACATGATTAGACCCCCCAACCTTCATATCTTTGACACATTTGCAACCTCCACCTAAAGTCTCTTGCCCCACCATTTGGCACCAATTTACCAGTCAAGGGTTAGCTTGTTATTAACATTTTGATCAAGCACCCAATTCATCTATCCAAACCCCCATGACCATCCCAACTTAATACCTCCCCTTGTTCCCACCTTGTTTGCATACACTTGGATTTGGGTTTTGTCTTTGGATGTCCTCGGTCCTTCATTTAGGCTTTCGTCATCTTTGATTTTATAATTGCATCCTTATTGTTTTATGATGTGATGCATAAGTGGCATTTTGTTTTCCATTGGATAAGTTAGCGCAAGACCTTATGATGGTAGTTTGGCATTTACCCCAATGGTGTCTTACTTTGCCCCTTCATGGTGGGGTAACAAGGCATAAAGAAACACGAATTCAACTTAAATGTTTTCTAGTAGGCGATTGAGTGAACTTACAAGAATAATTTTCTTTGCGAGCCCAAGCTTTGGCAGCAAGTTCGTGTTCAATGCCTCTTCCCCAACATGATCCCATAACTCATAAATGCCTTCTTTGTAGTTTAGTTTTTAGATGCGTAAAGGAATATTCTAAAACAACCCACGACTTGGCACCATTTTCTTTTACACCCATGTCCTTTGACACCACCTTAGCTCTCACCACACTACACCTTGAATTAAATAGCTATTTCTAACTTTTCCTAAAAGATTACAAACTAGACCAAGACCTTGAACTTATTTTTAATTCCTTCAAACTAGTATTCCAATGCATGCCCCATATGTCGACAAGTTGTCCTTCTGGGATGGTTTTTGAATACCTTCGGGATTATTTTCACCTAAAAGATTTAATGACTAGATTCCTTTAATTATTTTAGCTTTATTCTCATATTGCTAAATGTCACATTCCACTTCGAATTACATGTGTCTTTGGCGCAACCCACCTCTTAGCCATGACCAAGTCTTTAGGTGAAGTTTGTCCCATTACAATGTGGGAAACATTGTATTAATTCACAAGTCACGCTTTATGCCATTAATTTTGTGACACCTTTGCAACATATTTTCCCCACACTAATTCGGAGTTGCAATTAAGGGCGGTTGTGAAACAATAGTCCATGGCATCATGTGCACCCTAGACCTTTAACTCAACTAAGTTATTCTCTAACTAGACGTGGCAAACACCTTCAATTTCGATGTCAAAATGGGTCATATTTCAAGAACTTTATGTAGCAAGTGGAGACATCATGTAACTCATCCCTTTTTTTCGTGCATTCTATGCATTTGAGTCTCCCTTATTTTACAACCATTGTAATTATGAAGGCAATGTCACAGTCATCCCCTTTACCATGGGAACTTGCTAAGATGATCCTTTGGGAGGGGCACTTTTCACATTAGCCCACTTTAGGGCTTTGTGTTCTACAAGTAATCATTTCCTTTTTAGTTTATTTCCATTCATTGTGGACGACATTCACATCATAGGTCCCCCTTTTATTGTATCATTTGCATATGAACATTTCCAGACTGAATTTCATGTAATAGGTCTTTCTATCCAACTTCATAAATGTGTAGCATGGTCATCCTTTGGCCTACCACTTGACTTCAACACCCCATCCTAGTTTACCACCCCATTAAGTGGAATTAGAGTTTTGGGAGTTCCATTAAGCGTTTCATTATTTACATCATCCTTCATCAAATATGCCCTATTAGAGGATGTTCAACATGTGGATCTTTTCCCTAGAATGGGTGATGTTCAAGTAACCTTTGGGAATTCTAACTCATTGTTTTGTGTAATAACCATCATAATTTTTATGATCTACACCTCCCTCTTCCACCTTCATAAAATCCCTCACTTATTTTGACTCTTCCTTCCTTTAAGTGTTTGGGTGCCTCTTGGGTCCAGGATCCTTTAACAACCCAAAAAAACCTCTAGCCTATAAACAAGTCTTTTTCCCAATAAATTTTGGTGGCTTTGGGTTCATATCGACGACCACCATTGCCTTAGTAGCCTATTTAGGGAGTTGGCTTTCGTAGCTTCAATCATAGTTTCTAGGTTTATGGTTGATCAACGTCCCTTCCTTTTTGAAGCTTTAACACAAGTCAACAATAATAATTTCCTTTTCCAGCAACACTTCAAGGTAGCATGTGATCTCCTACCACCCCCAATTCGTTCATATCCTCTTTTGTTTAAACAACTCATTAATCAACAAATGGTCCAGTTTCAAGATTCCATTTCGGAGTGTTTACACCATCATACCCTTTCCAACATGTTCTTTGACGGGATATTTGAAGCCCATCATGCTTGAATTTTATCATGTTCTGGCCTAGGGGTGAGTGTTTGGCTTATAGTTCGATTAATTTTCTCAAGCTTTCGATTAAATTCCCCAATTTTTTTCATAATGTTTCAAATACGACTTGGATTGCCCATCCCTTCATTGTAGGTATCCTTCGATGTGTGTGCACACATTCCACTGACCTTATGGGTATCCACCTTTTATGTTGTGCTCATGCCAATAATCGTATATGAACCCATGATGTAGTTCACGACACCTTTGTTGCCATTATGCAGGATGTTGGTTTCCACATGGGGTGAGAACAACTACATGCATTTCCTTCAAACACATTCAATTTCTCCTATCAATGAGTCAACATTGTGTTCACCAAAAATGGCATTTGCACCTTAGTTGACATTGTCATTACCAACCCATGTGTTACTTCCCCGATCTTACGCCACCCAAGGATTTGCTACTTCCAATGCGATTCAAGCCAAAAACAAAATTATTGTGATTGACACCCTTCAATCAATTCTTTCCCTTAGTAGTGAAGGTATTTGGATGTTTACATAAGTAGGTGAATGTGTTTTTACATAATCGTGCCAATGCCATTTAGAGTTTGAAAGGGCTAGAAGGCCCTCTTCTTTCTGTCTTGGTTACTTTTCTTCGGCAAAAAAATCTCAATCACATTGCAAAGGCTACAACGATCTTCCATCTTAAGTCGGGTGGTAACTCTAAGCCTAGTTACTTCTTGACTTCCACCCCTTCAAGACACACCTCCCATCTCCTTGACTAACTTATTGTAAGCAGTTGGAAAATATGGCCGACCTACTACAAGAGGTTGGTTTTTGACATGGATAGGTTTTGACATCTAGTTTGAGCTAACTTGACGTCTTGCATATTCTCCTTTTAAAAAAAACCCTTTTGTACATTTTCCTAATCTATAGTGTGTTTATCAATAAATTTTTGCAAGGTTACATAAAAAAATGAACAATCTTTTGTTTTGGATGTTGCTTTGATTGATGAAGATTTAGACTTAAATATTGAGTTGTGGACTTTTTGCAAAGAACATAAAGTAGGGAGTTTGTGGGGTCATTGATTCTTTCATTTTCTCCTTGACAAAATATGATGAAAGGAGAGTTCACAATATGTTGTTCTTAATGTTAAATTCAAGGTTCAAAAGTTTGAACTTAATCTCTTCTTTAATTATGGGTCATGGGCAAGGGGTGCCATAGCTAAAAGGTATGATAGGAGATCCTTGCTTTTTATGCTTTTGAAGTTTTATCATCATTTACATCCATTGTTTGAGGTTGAAAGTTCTTTTGTTGACAAAAATTATGAAGATATTAGTTTAGACATCTTTGAAATGGTAGTAAGCACTAGTGAACCTATGAGGGAGCTTGTTATTCAAGAATTTTTTATATTTCGAAGATATTAGGTGAATGCAAAAGACATCAAATGCTTTTTGGAATGGTGGGGGGAAAATGAATTCATGTTCCCAATTATTAACCTTTTGGTTTTCAAATTGAAACTAAAAGAATATTTTTCCTTGCCAACATTCTCACCAATTTGAAGAGATACCACTTACAATCAAATAACCTTGAGAAATTAATTTTTATGAATAAGAATCAACGAAATGATGCAAACGTTGATTGCAAGGTTCCTTTTAATTTTGTAGAATTGATAAATTCTAAGTAGATTCAGAAAAAAGAAAAGATGAGTTTGAAAACTCATTTGAACAAGATGAATTGAAAACCAACTAATCTTGTGATTTTTTTCCCCTGAAGGTTTGTTTGGAATATTAAATCTTTGTAATGAAACTTGCTAGTTTTTCTAGGCCTATGAAACCTTTGAAAATTTGCAAATTTTTATATATTTAAATTGATGTTAAAGAATTAGCTAAATATAACTGACTAATATGAATGAAATAAGAACTAGTTGTAAAAGAACGCATTGGCACAAGGAATTTTTTTTTGATAAGGATATTAAAATTGATATTTTTTAAATAATAGAACCACCTCAATTCTTTGATTCCAAAAATTAAAACACGAAATCAGCCGGTTATTAAAAAAAGTTAATAACCGGCCAACACTGGTTCAAACAGTAGTAAACAGATGAAAAAGTGCCCAGAACTAAAAACTGTGCCAAAAATCTACACCAAAAGAAAAAACAAACTCAAAAGCTTGGCAAATTTGGCTTATAGAAACAGGAATTTTGAGACAGAATATATTCCATTTTTTAATTTTCAAGGTCAAAATTTTCCGAGAATTCACCACAAAATAAAATACAATAAAAATCATTGTTGTTGTGCCAGACCCATATTTCATATTTCAAGAGATCTGACAACAGTTTTGCCACTAGAAAAAAAATAGCCTGCTGATGAGGCTCCAAAGCCAAACCTTCCCTGCCCAATGGTTTTAATAGCAGGCAACTGGGTAAAGCTTGTACCAGCACAGAGGACAAAGGGTACACATACCGAGGAGGCATGCACATCATGTTGGCTTCAATTTTCCATGTGGAACCTCTGATGATCACAGAGCTCTGACTCCATCCCTCTTATCACAAAGCTCATTTTTTGCATGCACCTTTACATATGTGGTCTAGGTACAGCAAGCACACACACATTTTGTTAGTCCTGTCTGTCTCTCTCACCTGTCCCAACCCAAATCCCAACCTGCAATGTCCAACTGCAATTTGGAATAAGAGTCAGTATGTTGGTACAAGGTACAAACTACAAACTCTGGAACTGGAATTTTTATCTATGGACAGACTGAAGAGGGGCTTTGATAGACACAATCTGGTTGCACTCATGCTCAGTCGTGAAGGAAGGAAGGGGAGCTACAAGAGTGAGCTGCAGAAACTGTAGCTCCTGCATCAATGAGTACTGGATGAGTGAGAGGTGCTTATAATGTATGTATTATATTTGAAGTAGGCATCTCTTCTTCTGGAATTTCTAAGAAGGAAAGAAACTGCTCTTATCTGCAAGAGTACTTCACTATATCCTGCTTGCAAAATTTTGTACTTATGACATTTCTAGATCTCATGAACCGAACTCCAATTTTCACTATCTATTTTGGTACAGTTTGAACTTTGCATAATAACATGTTTGGGATTTTATTGAAGATGGGTAGGTAATCTTATTATTGAGGCTCACCGACCTATTGTCGATTGTGAACTTGGCAGACCATTATTGAGCATGCCAAACTCTACTACTCAGATGTGGTAAGTCTTTTGAAGATCACATTCAGTCAAGTAAATCAAGCTGCCCATTCAGTGCTGGTACTATCTTGATGTTTATTATTGCTAGGGAAGAAGATTCAGGGTTATAATGGACCAATAATGGTATTTGAATATATCTAGATAATTTCATTTTTTGGGTTTTTTTTTCAAGCCTTGGGATGACTAGGTAGTTAAGCAGCCACAATCAACTCAATTTAAAAAATAAAATCATTTACGTTTAAGCTCACATAGATATTGTCCAATGTTAAAAAAATATTTTAAAATGTATTTGATTGTTTATTCGTATGTAAGTCATTTATAAATATGTTAAATTTATGACTAGTTTCAAATTGTCAACTTGAATAAGAAAAAACAATCAAGAAATTATAACATATATAACATCAAACATATAATAATGGACTTTTGAAATTGAAAAATATAAATTATTTTTTGGTTGCACCTTAATATATATGTATTTTTATTTATGGTTTTTATTTGAAATATTTGATAGGGATTCAATATATGATATCTTAAAGCAAAAAAATCATAAATATACAAAGTTTGGTAAAAAAACATGAACTAAAAAACATGTTATGAATTTTTGAATGGCCTAAAATAGATCATATTTGATAAATCCCTTTGATAATCACTTTTGAGTGGATTTCAAATGTTTCATTTCCTCATCTATTGATATAAGGACTTGAGTAAACAATTTTTTATTTGATCCTTTTTATTTAAAATGTCATTTATTATATATTAAACTACACCATTTATTTTCAAAATGCATGGAAGTCCCTATATTTATGATCATGAGGGCTTGAAATTGAAAAAAAACTTGAAACTATAAACTTTGAACATGCTTTTGATCTTAGAAAATACATGAATTTTTGTCATATAAAAAAATGTAAGGTTACACTTTCATGAAAATTGGATGTGATGCAATGTTTAATGTTAAAAATTGTATATATATATATATATATATAAATATATAACATGTTATTTGTTATTTTAACATCAATTTCCTTAAACATTGAACACATTATGCCAAATTAATGTTATAAAAGAAATTAGCATTGAAAAAATATTTTGACACTAAGAGATTTTTCATCAAATGGATGATAAATTCTTTGGATTTATCTAAAATCTATGGCTTCAAGCCATGTATATTTGTGTGCCCTAATTTTTTTAAGTATGAAAAGACACTTAATTTAAGAATCCTTAATTCTTGTCCTAGAATGGTTGAGATTGGAGAAGGCAAGAATTTCGCACATTTTTTCTGTTCATTTTTTCAATCATGATATTTACATTGATGGTCGGCTTTCTATTCAAGGGGTTAATAGGGTTCTCATTCCTCCTCCACCTGCTAGCAAAACACCAACATTGGCTCCTTCAACATAAGACCAAGAAGAAGGTAGGTTTCTTTCAAAGCCCCCAAAGTCTCAAATTTCTTATTTGTTTTTTACTAATCCAACATGGGTGAATTTTTTTTGTGGTTTGTAAGAAAGTTGCAAAAGCTTTTGATCTGTTTTGCATTTGGATTTTGCTTTTTCAAAGCTACCATGGCTTGGAAGAAGCAATATGCCTATTACATTGAAAGCTTTTTGTGGACCTACATTGCTGATGTTTTTTAACAGGCATGATGATTCTTAGTCTTATAATCCCCCATTTTTCTCTTGCACATGTGTCTGGGGTTTGTGGAATGAACAACAAAAGTGTCATAGAGATGATCAGTGAGAGAAGATGCCATTATTATGTATTTGGGTCACTTCTTCAAAGCTACCATGGCTTGGAAGCCATATGGCTATTACATTGAAAACTTTTTGGGGACCTACATTGTTAATGTTTCTTGAAAAGCATAATGATTTTTAGTCTTGTAATTCCCCATTTTTCTCTTGCAAATGTGCTTGGCTATTTTTCACAATTTGCAAGATAAAGCCTTTTTTATGTGTTATGTATTTAGGGTTGCTTCTTCAAAACTACCATGGCTTGGAAGCCATATATTACATTGAGAGCTTTTTGGGGACCTACATTTGCTGATACTACTTGGTAGGCATGATTGAATCTTGTAATTCCCCATTTCTTTCTTGCAATTGTGTTTGTGATTTGTGGCACAAGTAACAATCATGTCACATAAATGAAAAATTGTGTCACAGAAATGATGAGTGAAAGAAGAAGATGCCATTACTATGCAAGAGGGAAAACATGGCATGAAGAAGCTTTCAATGTTAGACACATGGTATTCAACAATGTTTCACATATTTTCTTTTCCATTGGACAACCCATTAAAAAATGCTACAAATGTGCACACTATAATTTTTATGTCTGCAAGATTAGGGTTAGTGCATGTGTGCTTGAAGCTTCCTTGTTAGAAACATGAAGTAATGTTGCCAAGATGTTTCTAAATTATTTTTTGGTAAGTGTTCAACTTCTTGCATTTGACAATTGCATCATATTGTAAACATATTATAGGCATTTCAACCCTATTAAACAAACTTCATTCTAAGGATTATATATTTGTTTTGCATTACAATATGTGGCCAAATTTATAGAAATGTTGGTTTCCTTGTTGTTCTCCTTCATGAAGTGGAATATTTGTTGCCAAAACACACATCTTTCCAAACTTGTGTAAACCTCGCCATTATTTGTAGGTGGTCAATATCTCAGCATGGAATTATCCATATTTTGTCATTCAATGTGTTTGTTGTGGCCTTATTCACAAGCAATGTTGTATTATATAAGCTAAGTGAGGATACTTCACTCATAGGCTTTGAAATTTCTTGACTCCTTTATGAGGTAATTTTTTGCAAAGAACAAGTCCGAGTTGAACTTTTTGAACAAATTTAATCCATACTTTATAATGCACAACTACAATCATTGAAGTCTTTTTTAAAAAAAAATCTATTTTCATACTTGTGTGGAATTGATTCCGAGAAAGTATTTTATTTCAACAACTATGTTATTGATGCCACTAGGTGTAGTCATACTAACATGTACCAAAAGCAATTGTAACCATTGTTTAATTTTTTGAATTTTGGATTGTAAAAAAAATAAAAAATATTTTTTATAAAGTGTTATTGTGAATACATTATGTACATGTCATAAAAATTTGGAATCAATCTAATGAGTGAAAAATACATATAAGGACTTTTAACCTCTTGTAACCATTGTTTAAAAGTTGCATAAAAGTAGCTTAAAGCAATTTTGACACTAAAAGCACGATTTGAAAGTATTTTTCAATGACATATTTTTGGATTTTTTAAATATACACATTAACATAATAGTATTAAGAAAAATTTAAAATTTTTAAATTTTTTTTGAATCATGTATCAAAATGATTTCAAAAAGATTCTAAAAATAAAACAATGGTCTAAGGGGGCACATGCGATTCTTAATAGAGTGGTTGGACCCCACTATTGATATTGTTGTTCTTCTTCTCAATAATGTGTGCTTGGCTTGGTAGTGTTGATAGCCTTGTGAACCATGATCTCGAGATACAACATCTCAAGAAAGTTGTATTTTGAGATGTCAAAAAAGTTGTCATGGAGCATTTAGTGAAGCTCTATAGAGAGGCTGCATTGGGTTACAGGCTACCATATACAAAAATATGTGGTAATACATTACATTATCTATCATTTTGAATTTTTATTATTTTATTTTATTTTTTAAAAGAGGAAGATAAAATGCAAATAGAGTCATTACTTTTATTGTGAGATTTTTGAATTGAAATTAAATAACCTTGGATTAATCCAGAGCTTTTTTACCCGGTCACGGAGTTCTAGTATATTATGCAATACATTTCCATTTAATTTTGGAAGAAATTGTGTTATATGTATGGAACCTACATGAGTGCTTTGTTATTAAAAAAAACACTCTAGCCTTGGACTAATGGCTTGTTTTACTATGTTTGCACCCATTAGGGTTGCTTGAGGGGGACATTTCAAGTAGAGTTTGTGGTTATTACCCAATTCCAAACCCTTGAGGAAAGTCTCAGTTTTTCAAGCCTCTCTATTTTACTCATGAAAAATTGGTGGCAAATCATATTCTAACAAACTCCTTTGGATCCTGTTCTATGAATTCTATTTCACATTTATGAACGTAGGATTGTGAACGAAAAAGTTCTGGAAATTCATGTCATAAGTTCAGTGAGAATCACACCAGCAACCATCGATCCCATGCTGCAATCATTGCAACCTTCAAGTTATTACCAATACTACTGAAATGGAATCCGAAGAAGTTGTTGCTAGGCAACGAAGGATTCCAATACCTCTTCCTTTAGCTGAGTTATCAAAGGAACCCCACAATGGAGTGACACTGTTCAATGGATCACTCTAGCCTTTGTCTCCTCTACTTGACAATAGCACACAGGCCAATGGCACCTAGGCTTGCAAGTACTGAAGTCCTGGGTCCACAAGCAGCTTCTAGTGGCTTCAAGGAATATAAAAACTTGTTAGTCATCCAACAATACTGTGTGCTGGTGATGAGCTTAAGTAATCATAGATACAAGCTGTAGTGATACTTGCGCTGGATGTAAGTGCCAAAAATGCCCACCACTTGTCAGCCATTTTGGCATTACTAGTGTATATTTCACAAGCTCAGATTTATGTATTTCTTGTATGTTCTCACCACCAGCCTTTGAAACTGAGCAGGAGAATGCTCAAAAACTCAAGACAAAATTTCCTGAAACTGTACAGGGTGCAAGTGCGATGCTGGTACGTGGTGGGCAAAAACCCAAACCCCACAGGAGTCCTAGTTGGAGGCACTGTCACACACAAGGACATAGGACTGGTAGCCAGTTGACTATACTATGTACACCTTCATATTTGCACCTGGCAAATAATTGGTATGTCTCACATGTTTGGTTCTCAAAAACGTCAGAAATAACAGCAAACTCCGTATTTAGTGACCTTTGAGCCAGTGTGATAACCAACACTGACAGATATTTGTACACTTTCATGAATACATATGCAGCAGTTCACTTATTTGCTTGAAATTTGCAAATGTACTTGAAAACTGATAAGAATGAGTGCTAGTAGTTTGATAGCCAACACCAATGTATTATTATTTACTGGAACTGAACTTGTGCAAAATAGTCTAATATGCTAGTATAGAAACAACAAGAAGGTATAAGGTGGAATGGAACGAGGATTCTGTTGTTTCAAGCTTTGCACAATTATGCAATGACTCAAGTCTTTTCTTTTTCTTTTTTTCAAGAATGTTCAGAGTGACCATCACACAATGGCTCAGCATGTTTGTTTCTTGGAGAGGGAAGCTTTTCGTCACTACACAATGGGGTTATTGTATATATCCAATGTAATAATTATCCATGTCATGAGTTTTGTGAAAGCAATGGTTAAACAACTTTTCAGGGGTTATGGAAATGAGTCTGCTAATGCATACATAAATGGCTGAGTCCCAATTCCTTTGAATTGAAGGAAATTGAATGATTTGCATATTCTGAGGTAGACTTTTGTGGATTTAGCAGCAATACATACCTACCAGGATTGAAAAGGCTTAAAAGTTGACATATAAAACAAGTGTTTTCAGCCAGAATATGCAGACGTTACTATTATATGCATGCCTCAAGTGAATGTGAATATTTCAGAATCTGCCAAATTTGGAATATTCAATAGTCAGTTTTATACCTTGTTCAAAAAAAAATTTGTAGCTAAAATGGCGAGCTTAAGTAGTCTCTCCTTTCTGAAGAGAAGTGATTACTCTTCCAACTCTATCGAAAAGAACGAGAGGTAACTTTGTTTAACAATAAAGGAAAGATTTCTGTTTCTTGTGCCATCTGTGGAATTGGTAGAATGACCAACTTCAATGTCAGAATGACTATTATTTCAAATTCTTCATTCCTAGAAGGGGAGCTTTTCAAGGCCTTCTTTTAATGTCCTTCAAAACAGCAAATTTGCTCTTAAACGTTCTCCATCTTATTTGTTTCCTCTCTGTGTTCCTCTTGCATATTGTTCCCCTCTTCTTCTCTTTAGGTTTTGTTATGCTAACCAGCAGCACTGTGGCTAAAGCTTCCCATAATTATCTTCTAATGTGCACTACTAGCAGAAACTGTGCTGATCGTATACAAGGTTGCAAGGAGAATTCAAGTCATTTATGGTGTGAACCAGATCATCTTGTACCATTGTTTATTTGAACATGGTGAATTTGTAAAACTTTGAAGCACTGGAAAGGTAATTCTGCTGCCCACAAGCAGGCAGAGGAAGTCTGTTGCATCAAGGAGATGGTAGGACGTTGAATTGACTGCACTCAATCCACCAGGTCAGAAACTTGGTGTATCTTATGGATGACCATAGTACAATACAGTTCAACAAGTATGGCAGTAACCTAATTCAATTGGCTTGGTATTTTATTTCTATCAGAAAATGAATGCATAATCAATGGGAATGGGTTGACAATACAAGTCTGGTGTAAGTGTTGAAAGAATCTCGAGAAATCTTGCTATTGGACTCCCACAGAGTGAATATCACTGACATTGCAGTACATATCTCTGCTTTTTTCTCTTATGCAAATGCACTGTGAGTTCTCTCATGCTTGAGCCGCGCCTTCAAATATCACCTCCAGAGTTAATCCTTCTAAGGTCGCTTTCTGAATACACTAGGGTTCTGAGTATTACAACTTGAGGTTGCAACTAACATACTATACTTTAGGTCTCTAAATGCTATTTTTTCAAATCAAATGTTGTGAATGCAGGTAACTGGATTTCATACATTTACAACTTTTCGACTCTTCATGTGGCAATCTCACTGTTGACAAAATCTAAAAGGTTTCTAGCTGTGAAAATAAATTGGGAAACCTGTGTGGGGTAGAATTCTGTAACCTGGATAAAAATGTAGAAGAGGTTGAATGGTACTTCATGGATGACTTGTAGATGTCTATCTCCATGCTGCTTGAATTGGGTGACCACTTTGCAGAAAAACAAGTCATCAAGTCGATTGACTTTGATGAGGATGCAGCAACCAGGCCAGACAAATCTTCAATTTTCTCACATCAAGATACTGTGATATGGAATCACAGAATCTTGCTATGTGTGTGAATGTCATCAGGGGCTCCTCTTCATTAGGGACAACATGATACCAGTGATCTGCATTTGAAAATCCACCAAGCATTGTCAGAAATATTCCAGAGAAAGCATCCAAGACCCAAGTGAAAGCTTACCACACGTTTAGGATGATTTATGGTACTTTCAGGTACAGCCCATGCTTCACCATTCAACATTTTCCTGAGACCTACAGGCAGCCTCCAGCTCTCTAACCTAGGCTAGTTGAGCTAAGCTGTGTGCCTCGCAAATCCTCATGAGCAAACTACAGTTCCATCTACTACTGGAGATGAAATGCCTTGTTTAAAAAGTGAACACAAGGCGAAGAAGAGAGCACTTGGGTACCTGAGGATGAACATGGGTAGACATTCAACCACAAAGAAATGTAAGCACTGATGAGACAGAAGTGTACTACACATGAAGTCTTTGATTCTCTTCACCATTTCTGAATCAAAAGTCTCAGAGAACATACCTGACCATTGACACATGGTAACTGTCATGTTAATTGATTGCATCCTTGTGGCATCCTTCTGGACAACAAGCTGAGCACTTTCCCCAGATCTGAAAGACTAGCTGGCCCAAGTTGCCTTTGTTGTACGTGAGGAGGAGGAGGAGGAGCACTAGCATGACACTCCGCCATCTTTGTTTCAGCAGATACCTCTGATTGTTGAAAACAAAAGGTAATACGGACTTGGAATCCCAGTGCATATTACTGCAGCCCTTAAGCAGGTGCAGATAAATAGAAAAAATCAATGAAATGGGAAGATGGGTCACACAAAAGAGAGTGCACGTTCTCCCAAGTTATCCTCACAGAGGATTTGCACACAATAAAGGTAGCATTGAGAAACAAGGATGACTCTAAGAACAATAATGCAATGTCTACTACACTGGCCATTGTACAGAGAGAAAGACGCACATGGGCATGCAATATTCTCAGAAGTGGTACCTGGCACGGACTTCTCAAAGATTCTCATCAGGGAAGCAGTCAGAGGCTCTGAAGAGGAAGAAACAGATCGAATACATGCTTGAAATGCACCAGGAGGTATGAAAGAGAGCAACTGACCAGTTGAGATGCTGCTCCCATTGCTCCCACTAGAATCAGAAGCCTAAAGAGAGGCCGGACCATGAAGATTTTGTCTAAATGGAGAGGGAGATGCTCTTCGTCCACCAGAATTGGAAAGAAGTGAATCCTCCGCCTCCTCCTCATCCGGTTTCTTTGTATTCCTATCTCGGATCCGGGAAACGCTGAGCCACTCGCACTCCATCGTGATCTCCCTAAACTAGGAACATGTTGCTTCTTGTACACCTTATCACTGGAGAAGGGAAGGCCCGGCAATCTTGTCTCCGGAGGAAGTGCAAAATCGGCGGTCCGCACGAAGCCGAAAAGTGTCCGCAAGAATGGAAAAGTTGCTACTCCTTACGATTGGAGCAATCTCGTCTGCGGTGGAAGTGCAAGATCGGCAGGCCGAAGGAAGCCGAAAAGTATCCGCAAGAACCGAAAAGTTGCTTCTCCTTACGATTGGAGCTTTCTTCTGCTTCCGTGGCTGCACACACCTTTAGGCGACTATATTGAGTTCAAGAAACAGAATGGCATAAGCACCACAGTCCCTGCCGCTTGCAATCACGGCAACAGCAGCAGCACGCATCATCCACCAGCATCCGAGCACAAGCAGGAGGACGAAGAAAAACAAACAATCTAAATGTCTAAAAAAAAGCTGTCGAAGATGTATCCGAGAGCCCGCTACTACAAGCACCGCACCATCGCCAGCGAAATGGAAATTGACAGTAAATCGGACACAAACATTTGATGCAACACTTCTTCTTAGAGTTACCTGTGTCGGGACACCGGAGACGAGAAACTGCAAAGGGATAAGAAGAAGCAACAGAAGGAACCGTTCAGCAACAAGGAGAACTCTTCACGTGGACCGGCTGGTTTTGAGGCAGAGAACTGCGACAAAGACAAGAAGAAAAGAGGTACTACCTTAATGCTGGTGGTCCCCACCGCTCGTGCAAAACTGTGGCTGTGAATCATGACCCTGCGCGACAAAAAACAAACGAACGCAAAGCCGATCTGCGTCTTCCTCGCCGCCATTACTGACGCACCAATTATCGTAAGTAAACACTAAAGCGGCTCTTTCTTCACCAATAATCTTAGCTCCTCCAACAACTTAAACAAGGATAATAAAACTCCTTACAGATTCTGCAGTCCAGGGAGATGCCCATAAGCAAATCTTCTTGATGATCTCTCCTTTTATCTTAACACGAAACTTGCAAACAAATTCCACGATTGCCTTGAAATCTTAAGAAAGAATCCAGTGATCCAACAACAACAACAACAACAACTGCGAATGTGGAATACATAAGCACACTTAATAATAAGCACAATGTGGAATACATAATCACTTACTTCAAAGATATGTCCACTGCAAGGTCCGGCAAATCAGCTTCGGTGCTTCTGTTTCCTGATGATCACTGCTGCTTCTTCGTGATGACGACGACGACGGCGATGATGATGGAACGTGCGCTCCAAACTCTAGGACAAGAATCATGAACAACAAAACCATCTCTGATTTTGAAAGCTATGATAACATGATGTCAGGAGAGCGTTGTGTTTTTGTGACGAGTCTACCTGTGACAGCACTATTATGCCTAATAGACGCCGTAATAAACTCACACAAACAGACAAAAATTACTCAAGACATCAGGTGATGATCTTCTTAAGCTTTTGAAGCTTTGCATTTCACAGCAGCCACAGCGATATTACTTGCACTGTAGGTCTCCAAGCCCTTTGATTGTTTGCTTGTTTGCTTTCAGTGTACAAAACATTATTGACATCATCTTCTCAAGCCTTTTGACGCTTTTTGGAGCTTTTGAAGTTTTGGATTGCAGCAATTATGTTGCACTTGGATTATGAATTTGTTACTCGTTGGTTTTTATGAGCGCTTGCCATAGCCTCAAATTTCGAGCTTAATTATTGAGGCAGAGAAATGAAACATCATCATCATCATCATCTTTTGAAGCTTTTGGAAGCTTTAAATGAAGTCTTCCATCGTAAGCTTTGCTCAAGGCTTTTGCTGGAGGCCTTTTCAAGGCTTTTTTTCAAGGCCTTTCCCTGTTCGGTAATGCCCTGGCCCGAGGCCGGTTGCACCGCATAAAGCCACTAGTTTTTTGAATTAAAGAAAAAAAAAAAAATTCATGTGATACCCGGTGGGTACCATCTGAGTGCCTGAATGAGGCCCTCCTAGGTATCACGAGAGAAAAAAGAAAAGAAATGACACTTTTCAAAACACTGGGCTTCATGAAAAAGAAAAGAAAAGAGGCACTGGGCTTCATGAAAGAACTCACATGGTCGTATATCATACCAGTTTATTGACCTTTGAGAACAGCGGTTATCAACTCTCAGAACCACCCTGACACCCAGAGCAAGGGTTTTGTGCAGTTTCTAAAAACTGCCCAGCAATGCCAGAACTGAAAAAACCAGTGTTAGGAGGATATCAGAAATGGCACCAAACCCCCGTCAGTTATCTGGGTGGCTATTTAATCCCATGACGGCTACACGGCTATACGATATATGTGGCTGCAATTCTCAACTAAATAAATAAAAGAACTACGGTGTGGCTAACATTATTTGCTAGTTCTTCCCTGAAAACCGCCAGTTCCTTGAGACTTTGCAACAAAAGGAACCGGCGGTTCTATTTTTCGGACCTTGTTACAAATCACCAAACCTGCCCATTCTTTAACTAAAAAATTCCAGAAAAACTGAAACTGGGGGTTAGTCACAAAATCAAATACCTGCTGCAGGCTACACAACACTGGTAAAAACCAAAAACCGGTGACAAGCTTCTCTTTGTATTATTCACAGGCTTGAAATTGCCCACTACTAGGGGTGTAGGCAGGGTTTTTTTCTCCTACAAAATTTTGTTTTTTTAAAAAAAAATTTGGGAATTTTCTGGATTTTTTTTTTTTTCTTAGTGTTGGAAAATTGACTACATTTTATATTTTTTCAGGAAATTTCGCCAAAATTTCAATACCACAATTTTTTAAAGAAACCCTGGGGGTAGAAAAGTATTACACCATTTCTCCAACTCAGCTGGGGGCAGCATTTTTTTTTTTTTTTTCCCAATTTTTTTATTTTGCTCAATTGGCAAATTATTTATCCATAATTATATTTATCCAAATGTGGCGATATTCAAAAT
>Ga0116229_10004470_pt1 | contig 22903 bp, 29 predicted proteins | sample S1TSphgellanicum_3_FD_87313 | JGI IMG/M metagenome (GOLD analysis project Ga0116229, IMG submission 87313) | Host-associated microbial communities from peat moss isolated from Minnesota, USA - S1T2_Fc - Sphagnum magellanicum MG | ecosystem: Host-associated > Plants > Peat moss > Unclassified...
AAAAAAAAAAAAAAAAAAAAAAAAAAAAAAAAATAAAAAAAAAAAAAAAAAATAAAAAAAAAAAAAAAAAAAAAAGAAAATACAATGATCAACAGCGAAAAGAAATGGATTGTGATGAACCCCATTTAGTGCCGAATGAAAAAATGCAAACCATCCAGTGGACATAACAGCCAACTGATGCATTGGTGGCTGTTGGTTCACTCTGGCCCTTGTTTGGAGTGTGTGACACAGCACCCATTAGTGCACCATCCAGTGGAAACCCATTATGACTCAGTTGTCGATGGATGAACTGTAATTGAGCTACCAAGGTTTTGCCTTGGTAACCTATTGTGCAAACCATCCAACTTCAACTTTGCACTAGCTAAGTAACCACCTAGATAAGTGGGTATACATCACAATTAAATATGTAGATTGATGCACATTGTCACTATGTAGGTAGGTAAGTAGTTAGTTAATGCACTTGGTGGCTAGTATGCAAGCTAACCATGGTTAGTTGTTCGATAGGAATGCAATCAAAAGGGTGTTTCCTATCCACATATTATCATCCATTCTCTGGTGGGTGCTGGATTACTCTGCCCCCAAAAGGTGGGGCAGATAATATATCCGAAATACTCAAGGATGCATAGTAGGCCTAATGGGAGGCGTGACAGACAGGTTCAAATTGGCACAAGACAGATCAGGACAAAAATGGGAAATTGTTTATAATACAACAAATTAAGAGCAGGTCCACACAAAACCTGTTATTTGGGCCTTTATCAGTATTTATTACATCCAACAACATAGAGTGTAGGTTGTTCCATAGCCCTACCAATAAACATGAAAAATTGGACACTACCATAGTCTAGGGGCAGCTTCAACATGTGTCTGGGGAATTATTAGTTAAATTTGAAGATTCCTTCTGAGAAAATATAAAATATGCCTGAATATTCCAAAAGATTCTCAAATTCTCTTCAAAAATTTTTTTTCTTTGAAATTAAAAAAATAAAATTTCAACATTTCTACAAACAATATGTTTTTGAGAACCATGTTATACACTTCAGAAAACTGGTTCTTTAAATTTTTGAGAACCTTGGCTATGAGCCTTAAGAACTGCCCTGACAACTGCCAGGGTCTGTCTGTTCCTGCTGCTGATAACCACCCAATACTGGTGAAGTCCTGTTGAAACTGTACAGGTCCAAAATCCAAACCTGTTTTCTTCAGACTATGTGAAGGCTTCATCCAAAGTAGAGTGTAAAAGGCAATTGTAGTGCTGCTGGACCTGCTTTACAAACATAACATTAAGGTGTGGGGTGACAGATCAAGTCAATTTCTTGACCACATTAAAAATGATATAATCTTCCCCTGATGATTGAAATGTCTGTTCAACATTGAATTAAATTTTTTTTTTGTTGAATCTGCCACCCCAGACCTTAATGTTATGGAATTGCCACATCCTTGCCCATTATGTTGGGTGCATCAACCAGCTTACAAGAGCAGGCTTGCTTGGTGCCTTACCTGACATACTGGGCACCAGCTGGACCATTCCATAGTAGTACCCAAGAGCCCCATAATCTGATAACAAGTTTTCAAATAACTGGACCCGAGTGAGCGGTTCTGAGAATTTTGTTTTTTTGGTGGAAACTGGACCCAACTATTATTAAGAAAAACAAATACCCGCCCCACAGTGATTCAAACTTCAAACCCGCTGTGAAGTTCACCAGTGTTGTACAGGTATCAACTTTTGAACATACCAGACTAGTCCTGCCTGGTATCAGGGTTTCTATTTATTTATTTTCAATACCTGGCAGGATAGATACCCTACTATATACCCAGGTTGCACCCTTATATATGAACTGGTACAGCACTGGTGAAACCCTTGGTCTGATCTTTTGGCATTGGAGTTGAGGTATTGCCCACATATTGTCAGTTAGGTCTGCTGACAAAAAAAATTAAAAGAAAAAAAAAGTTGTTTGTTAGGCATGAAGCAGCATGAGATTGGCATGAATCTGGTATGAATCTGGTGCATAGAAAAGCCTGAGAAAAAGCTGGTGAAATCAGATGTCAGGATATAGATAAGCACAAGACTATATTTCTTATGTCAAATGTTGTGAATTTCTAACAATTCAAGGTGTTAAACAAATTCCTTGCGTGTGACATTGTGTCAGTCGGTTTCCAGCTAAACCAAAGACAAGTTACATGCTCCAAGAAAGACTTGCAGTCAGAGTCTCAGAGCTTGTGAGTGTCACTGAAAATGTTTCAGATAATAATGGTGCAAAGTTACTTAAGCCCAGATGTGAAAGCCCTGCAGTAACTCAGACCCAGATGAGGAGCATAGGATTAGAAACCCACATTGATATAGAAACTCTGTTAGAAATCATCTCTTGTGGGATGGAGTAAAAGGAAGCCTGCTGGCTTTAGAGATCAGAGAACAACAGCAGCAGCTTGCAGCAGATCAGAGAAGTAAGCATCATGGGATTGTGCAGGCAGCAACAGACATTATATGAAGAACTAGAACAGTGAGGTAATCCTCACCTCAATGCTTGATGCAGCAACATCTCACCCATGTCCAGATCCTCTGTAACCTGAAAAAATTGGAGATCCAGAAAGAATCCAAAGATTGCACAGGTCTAATTGAGGCGGGGGACTAGAGTTTCTAACTGTCAAGCTCACAACAATGAGAACCCCGATCATCGATCAGCACAAGACAATTAAAACGACAGTCGTAGTAACAATATTCACATAAAAGGACAAACTAGTGCTTTGTCAACTTGCAGGAGACAGAAGAAATTGAAGAAAGGTTTGAAGACCAGGTTTGAGCATCCTGCATCATTGCAATTTGCTGCAACCCATGGTTCTTCCCCTCACAGGGAAAACCGGTTCAACAACGCTGCTGCACACGGAAGAAGAACAGCTCCACAAGCGGGTTCAAAATCTGTAACAATAGTAAATATAAAAGACCTAGTTACAGCTACAAGGACGACAACAAAACAGCCTAAAACCAAACCGAAAGAATTCGGAGTCTGATCGCAACGAAGCAGAAAATGCCACAGAGAGACATAAAGTGAATCCCCAAACCGTCACCAAATTGGAGTAGCGGGAACGATGGGTACAATCTACACGCCACCGACCATCCTACGCACAAAAGAAAGAAAAAGAAAAGACAATAAGCTATTCGGTGAGAAATTCACGGAAGGCTTTGAACGGGTCCGTCGACGACAGTAGTGATGTGGTGATGCGCAAGAAGCATGTGAATTCTGACCAAGCCCGGTTCCCAAATCAGTGACATTATTGTAGAAGATCTTGCTGTCGCGCGCGGCGCTTTTGCAGAGTCATTATTATCGATTCCAGCAAATCCAGTCGCGTCGCGTTCCAATTTTAGCCTAGTAATTCCAATCGCGCACTGATCAACTCTTCACCGAAGAGACCAGCAGCCAGCTCGCTCGCTCTCGCAAATATTGTGCGTGCTTGCTGTTCTTGAGAGAGAGAGAGAGAGAGAGAGAGAGTGTGTGTGTGTGTGTGTGTGCGCGCGCGCGCGGATTCTACGTTGGACGGAAGTGGTACACCTTGAAGCTTTCGGGGGGGATTGGATTAGGAAAGGTTTTTTTGTCCAGAGCAAAATGGTGAGGAAGAGGGCGTTGTTGGCGGGGTGTAACTACCCAGGCACCAAGTGCGAGCTTCATGGCTGTGCAAACGACGTGACCCGAATGAAGACGACGCTGCTGGAGCGTTTTGGCTTCGACGAGGCCGATATTCTAGTCTTGCTCGACAGCGATCCTAAACTGCCGCAGCCAACGGGGGCCAACATACGCCAGTCTCTGGCCAAGCTCGTCGAGGATGTCCAACCTGATGATGTTCTGGTTTTCCACTATAGCGGCCATGGCACCCAGGTCAGTACCTGTGAGCAGCGACTCACAAGCTTCCGGGAATCATGTCTACCGGCAGCTTTACATTGCCTTTCACACCATCACCATTTCCTTCACTCAGTCCTGATCAAACTGAATCCTCGACCGTAACCTAGTCCACCCAGCTGATCACAAAAAAAAGAGAATTTCTTTTTCTGAACTCCAAATGTCCTGGACTCATTCTACATGTCTAGAGGAATTTTTGACACATGTGCAACATAATTTCTCTTGATCTGACATTGAGATCCGTGAGTTGTGCCCTACCTAATTGAACTTTATGAGGATGGGTTGATGCAGAAAGGTCTGGTTCTCATGTCCGAACTGTAGCATGATCAGCTAGGAGTAAGAGCATAACATTCAGAGCTTGTTTGATTTGATGTTTTCGTAGACTTTTATCTGCTTTGTTATCAGGGGAGGACACAGTTTAGTCTGGACCTGAATGTAGCATGGAGCTGCTTTCAGTCTGTTATATAGCTCAAGGACCTTGAAAGTCTGGTTTGTTGAAGAAAGCTAGAAATATGGGGAAGTAGCTGGGTGGGTGCTGAGATTGTTGAAGTGGGGGATTAAGGTGCCTCCAGAGTCAGGTGCACCAGACGATACTGGCATGGAGGAAGCAATTGTGCCGACTGATATGAACATCTTGACAGGTGAGATTGTTTGAACCTTGAAAGAATATGTCTTGACAAAGTTCTCACAGGAGCCAAAGTAGTTTTTGCTAAGAGTTCAAACATTTGTCTCCTACAGTTTGGTAATTTCTTGCCATCTAGTGTTGGGTACATCAATCCAAACACTTACCTCTTGAACTTCATCTTCTCTGTTTGTTTTGTTCATGAAATTTGTAATGTGCAGGTTCTAAACTTTGTTGGATCTCATGCAGATGGAGATTTTCGAGATTTGGTAAACAAAATTCCCAGTGGTGTTACTTTCACATTCATATCAGATTCTTGTCACAGTGGTGGCCTGATTGATTCTGAGAAGGAGCAGATTGGTGGGGGTGTAATTCAATATGCGACCACTCCTTCAACTGGCCCTGCAGCATTGTCATCCAATCCCCAAGCACCAGTTAGCAATCCTGAATTGCAGCATAATAACAGTACTGGTCAGGGAAATAATGCTGAAGGTGGACTGATGGGATTCATCTCCAGGGGGTTGCAGGCTTTTCACATCCCTGGAGATGATGAAGCACCTCCAGAAACTCAGCCCCAAACACAAACCATCGAATTTGAGTCACAGTATGCAGCAGATGTGGCTGCTTCGCAAGAAGATGCTCCTCAATCCAGAAACAAGAACTTGGACATCAACACTCTTACGGAAATTCTGAGCCAGAGGACTGGCCAGGATGTGAAGGTGGGCAACATCCGAACAACAATCTTTGATGTGTTTGGAGATCAGGCCAGCTCATCAGTCAAGACATTTGTCAATGCCATTTTCAGCCAGCTCCAGGTGAAATTCTATTCTGTTCTTCGCCTAAACTAACGGACATCTGATTTCCTACTACTCCCAAAATTGGTAGGAGAAAAATCTTATGCCTGTTGTCAGGAACTGATGAAGCATGAATTCAGTGGAAGTTGATTTTAAGTTGAATAAAAACCAATGCAATTGAACAATGAGAAGGCTAGCCAGAGGCTTGACGATGAGAGATCTAAGTTGTTTGCAGGGTGGAGGTGGTGGTGGTGAGGATCAAGGGGCTGGATGGATGGCAATGGTATCAAGTGTGGCAGGTCAATTCCTCAAAACAAAACTGGATACTGATCCGAATGCAACAAGTTATATGGCACCGGCTTTACAAGGTGTGAATCCTTTCTCTGCACATGCGGCTTACAGTGGGTTGAAACCTCCAGCAGCACAGCGTGTGCGTGCTGACTGTGGGATCCTTTTAAGTGGGTGTCAATCAAGTGAGACTTCAGCAGATGCTACAGTGGGTGGGGATAAATTGAAGTCATATGGAGCTTTCAGCAATGCCATCCAGACTGTTTTGTCACAGACAAATGGTTCTATTACAAACCGTGATTTGGTATTGGAAGCACGAAAGCTTCTGGCAACATCAGGATTCAAACAACATCCATGTTTGTTTTCAGCAGATACAAATGCTGATGCTTACTTTATCTGTCCAGTGTAATTTCCTCTAGATCCAGTGATGCTCAGTCTACGAGATGCTAATAAGTAGCAGCAAGCTGGATCTGTCTACATCATTCATTTCTTTTTGGAGATGATGAGCTTAGGTCATGCAGCTTGTTTTGCTCAGGTTTGATGATACCAAGCTTTTTATTTGCTGCAAATATGAGGATTGTCTTGTGTTCTGAAGTCTATAATTTACAATTCATAAATCCCTTAACACTGTTTATCAAATGAGACTGCAAAATTAGGTACACAAATAGATGAACTTTTAGTGCCCCATTTTTCTGGCTTTGCAGTTCATCACTCTTCATGCTCATCTTCAGTTGAAACTTGGGTGATGAGATTTTGCCGCAGGTCTTAGCATTTGCTTTGAGCAGTTGCAAATCTCTCTTTTTGTTGACAACAACTGTGTAGCTAGGCCATGGTCCAGTGAAACAAGATTGAGCTATGATGGGGAATTCAGTTTGAGGCTGAAACAGTTTGGCTGTTTTGTTCAGTGATATTATCCTGCAGAAAAAAATGGTATAACCATTGTTGGTTCGTATTGACTTTTGAACATACCAGCTTGGTCCTGGTATTGGGTCCAAGACTGATTTTGGACTGGTAGGAGGCATGTATATATGTATATACCTGGTATTGAAACTGACATAGAACCAGCATGAGGGTAATATTACCTTGGGTCCCTACCAGGCTGGTCTTCCTTCAGGTCATTCTGGCCTGGTATGGTCCTGTGATGCCAATTCACAGACCAGATTATACCATACTTATTTACCACCCGTGGGCATTTTGAGAGAAACAGTTGATCCCAACTTTGTCACTTGAAATTAATCACCAAATTCTTGTCCCTTGAAAATTCCACAACACTGTTTCAATTTCCCAAGTCTGAGGAATTTGTAAGGAAATGAAGTTCTTCAAAATGGAAATGGAAAACACAGTTGTGTACACTACTAGACTGACACCCAACACAATCAAAACTAACTAAATTCAATACATAAGAAAATGCACTCACAAGCTCACGCTTTGTTGTCTTGTTTGACAGTCTGTGTTTATGTGCTGAAATTGGAGGGCATTTTCATTGAAGCTTTTTTACTCATAGCTCTGAGCGTTTCTGTTGCTGCCATAGATGTTGCTGTTGTGACCAAGATGAGACTCTCAAATATATGTACATAAATAGTTCTCTTTCTTTCCATGGGTTATAAGGACAAATTGATCTGGAAAAGAAGATTGTCTGTGTGATTGACAAGAAATTGAGATTTGACAAACTCAACATAATGGAGGATCTCTGCTCACCATAGAGACAAAGGTGAAAAGCAACAGCAGCAGGCCAGTTCAGGTGGTTAAGCTTACAATTGAGCAGTGAAATTGAGGCTAATGGAGAAGTACAGTCAGAAAGTTTTACCAATTACAGTGATATTGGAGTTCAATCATCCAAGATTCTGAAGGCTTTCTTCTTCTTGCTCAAACATCTGGCAGCAACAGGAGGGGTGTGATCTTGAATCTTCAGTCAGCTGACACTCTTGTGGTCATATACAATCCAGAGCCTAATCCACCAAGAATGAGGAGCAAGCTGTTCATTGAAGCTTTGCCACTTAGGGCAAGAAAGATGAATACCATCTTTTGTTCTCTTGAAACTTCCCATGAGAAGGAAAGAGAGCAGCAAACTATGCATCATCTTCCCCATCCTCCAAAAGTGCAGTGGCTACTTCTTGTTGGATTTGATACAACTCACTTTCACAGGTCGCAGCCCACATCAGAGGAAGCCAAGAAGAGAGAGTGATTGATGAAACAGTGGGTTACTTGTACAACTCAAGAGCAGCTGTTTGCAAAGGACACTTCAGAAAAGAGATGGTGGTAATACTAACATCTTCTAGTATAGAATTCATCAACTCTTCAACTCTATTCTTAACTTTGTTGAAACGCTAGATATTCAAACTCGAGCTGCTGGAAAACCCCCATTATTCAATGTTAAAATTATTTTGCGCTGAACATAGATCACAGGTATGATATCTTCATATAAACCTCCCTATAGCTTATCACCTTATCAAGAAATCTCCATGCTCACAGTTAATGTAACCATGACCAGGCAAAAAAAATTCTGAGTGAAAGAAAAACTCCCAGATAAGGATTAAAGAATAGGGAAGAAGAAATCGATTGGCACTATTTTCTCTTGAAATCTTAGTGGTGCTCTCATTATGACATGATCTCATAATCTTTGTGCCTTTTTCATACCAAAAGAGTCACTATGCTGTGATAGATACAGCACTAGAATTTTCCAGTATTCCAATATCTATGACAGTCAAACAAGTGCAGAATATAGAGCTAAGTATATGCCAAGTTCAGCTGTTCCATAATGAGATGCTCTGGAGCACTGATCTATGAAGCAGTGCAAAAATGGCTTCCAGTTTGCTACAAGCAGCAGGGTTTTCAGAACATGATGCTTCAATTGATCAAGAACACTGCGCAATATAGCAATGTAACAGGTGTGCAACCAAGAAAAGTTCCATTTTGTACCACACAAAGATTTACCCTGAAGTTGCAACAATCATCTCAAGGGCAACAAAATGTCTTTATTTTCTGGAAACGAAGAATATTTTGTGCATGAAGGAGGAAGTTGAGAAAAAAATAGTAATTCCACTTTTCGTGCATTTTATATCTGCATGAAACAGTATGCCCACCTATTTGAACTTAGTTCTCTTTTCAAATGCCTTCACCACATGGTCCACTATGGATTGCACACCTATCCCATGTTTCACCTGTGGCCCAACAGCCTGCATAAGTAAGCATATCCTAAACCTTTAATAGTGCTAGTTAAAAACCTTCTACTTAAAAATCCCATTTTCCATGTTGTGTGTTGCTGGAGAAAGGAACTATTAGTGTAACGAGCAGGCAAGACTTAATCTAGACAGAGAGTGTTGCAAGATTCTTGCAAGCCACATGAAAGAATTACCTGGGCAAACTCAATTAGACCACTGTCATGCAAATGGAGTGCATCATGCTCCATAACCTTCAAGTCAGCACCAATTGCCTCTGCTAGGTCTGTCTTGTTTATTACCTGCATTTTTTATGAGCTCTTGTCATTTTTAAAAAGGGCTCTGAAGATACATCCATCACTGCTCAGCAGTATAATTGGTGCTCTCGAATCTGTGTGTGTGATTTAGATCAAAAGAATCAAAAGCTTGTAAGCTGGTCAGATACTACTTACAATTGAGTAGTAAGAGTGCTCTCATTGAGCTTGTTGAATACCATCTCTCCTATCCCTGGAGTGGTTTATATCTCAATCACCAACTCTTTGAATTGCATGCACTTACAACAAGACCAGCTTGTGTAATGCCTTGGGCCGCCTTTTCAAGGAATCTTGTCCCCTCCCGGCACATCAATAATGTAGATTATGTAGTCTGCCAGCTCTCTGCTGAAATTTGCTGCCATGTTGTCTGCAAAGTCCACCACACTAAGAGACCAGGTTACTGGTATGTAATATCATGAGAATCACAGAAAGATTGCTGAATAAGGGAAACAATTCTCAACCCAAACAAGACTTGATGTCAAAGTAATCCAAGTGCCATTATAATAACTGCTTATACCTCCTCCAGATTCGCAAAGTAAAATGTTAGCATCCAAAATCTGGGAAAGCTCCTCAAGGGGCCGCAAGTTAATTTTGATATGTTGTCTAATGGCTGCATGGGGGCACCCTCCTGTCTGCAATGCTCAAATTCTTTTGGGAGTGAGTGCTTCATTCTTAACAAGAAATTCACCATCCACTTTTGTGAAATTGTCATTTGTTACCTGCCCCCATACTATAGTGACCATGGTTGTAGTCAGTGGCAATGCCTCTACAAATGTTACACAAGCTCCCTTTACAACATGGTTGTTTTTGCAATTTTCTTTAGAGTGGAGTTCTTGAATCAATAGCTGTCATAACCTTTCCTAAAATGTGACATAATTTCATATGTCCAAGTTCCTCTCTCTCTTACCTCTTGTTCCTCTCAAGCTGCTCATGGTGATGATGGGTATAGGAGAATGTGGGTGTATCTGGGAGTATACAGGGTAAGAACTAAGAACTAAGAACAGGCACTTACAGCAACAATGTTTTATTTGTCATGCAATGCTTCACAAAGTACCAGCATGAACTATTTCAACAATTGCAACAGGAAGGTGTGTGCCCAAGCTCTATTACTTTTGTGGGGGTGCTAAATGCATGTGGCAGCATAGTTGCTGTTGAAGGGGGCAGGTGTGTTCATCAGCAGATCATTCAAAGTGGTTTGGAGTCTGAGGTCTGTGTGGGGAGTAGCTTGGTGGACATGTATGCAAAATGTGGGAACATCAAGGATGCCTGGAGAGTGTTCAACAAGAAGCCATCTTGAAATGTGGTCACTTGGAATGCCATGATATTGGGACATGTGAATTGTGGCCAAGGGCAGAGGACACTGGAACTATTTTGACACATGCAACAGGAACATGTGCACCCCAGCTGTGCTAACTTTTGTGGGGGTGGTGAATGCATGTGCCAGTGTAGTTGCCCTGGAATAGGGCAAGCTTATTCATCAGCAGATTGTTGAATGTGGATGGGATTCAGATGTCTTTGTGGCAAACATCTTGCTTCACATGTATGCAAAATGTGGGATCATCAACAATGTTGGGAGTGTCTTCAACAAGATGCCATCTCAAAATGTGGTCACTTGGAATGCCATGTTATGGGGACATGAGAACTGCAGGCAAGGGTAGAGGGTACTGGAACTATTTCAACAAGTGCAACGGGACAGTGAGCAGCCAGACTCTGTTACTTGTGGGGGTGCTGAAAGCATGTGCCAGTGTGGTTGCACTTGAAGAGGGCTGGTATGTTCGTCACAAGATCATTCAAAGTGTTTTGGAATCAGATGTCTTTGTGGGGACTGGCTTGGTTGACATGTATGCAAACTGTGGGAGCATTGAGGATGCTTGGAAAGTGTTCCACAAGATGCCATCTCAAGATGTGGTCACTTGGAATGCCATACTTGGAGGATGTTCCATGCATGGACATGGTAGGGAAGCTCTTAAACATTTTGAATGGATGTGTGGAGAAGGTGTATAGCCAGATGACATCACTTTTATTGTCTTCTGTCAGCTTGTAGCCATGCAGGTTTGGTGGATGAAGGCATATCCTGTTTTCCTGCAGTAGTCACAGAATATACGATTTCTGGAAAATTGGAACATTACACTTGCATGGTTGACTTTCTTGGCCATGCTGGCCATCTAGAGGAGGCAAAGAATATGGTCATGGCAATGCCCTGTAGCTGCATGGATGACTTTGCTCAGCACTTGCAGAAGTCATGATAATGTGGAGATAGCAGAACGTGTTCCCAAATGAATTCTTGAAATGGAGCTGGACAATGCTGCTGGTTATGTGCTGCTGTCAAACATCTATGCTGCTGCTGGCAACAGGCATTTCTTGTGAGAATGTTGAGCAGCAGAGATGGAAAAAGGTATGAAGAAACAGATGGGTCACACCTGGATTGAAGGGAACAAGGAGGTGCATACATTCTTAGTAGAGGATCAAGACCATCCCCAGATGATTGAAATTCATGGAGAACTGCAGAGATTGTCAGGGCTCATGCATGATGCAGGGTATGTGCCTTGAATGAAATCTGTTCTGCATGACGTGGGAAAAAGAAAAGGTGTTTAATTTTGTCACCAGAGCAAGAAACTCGCCATTACTTTTGGGCTCATCAACACAGCTCCTGGTAGTCCTCTCTGAATAAAAATAAATCTGTGGGTTTGTGAAGATTGCCACATTTCCACGAAGTTCATCTCAAAAATAGTTGGTGATGCCAATTGTGTGTCTTCTCGATCATTGTATCATGATCATTTTGTTTGTAGCATGTCAAAGTTCAACATCAGAAGTGGTACCACTGAAAAGGAAAGTAGCCCACTTGGAGTTTTGGTTTGCTGTCTCTACCATTCCTTCTACTAGGGTCTGGTGCCTCTTTCATAGATTGTGTTTGTATAGAGTTATTTTGGAAACTGGGTGTGTTGAGAATATGAAGTAAAGAGAGAATATTAAAATTGATAACTGTTTTAACACTTTTTGTTTTGTTACCAAAATCATTGTTTCTTCACGGATTCTGGGAAGTGGCCTTGGTGGCTATTGTGTACTCAGCTGGCAGATCAAGTGGGTGAAACCGGCCTTGGGTGAATCAGCACTGTCACCAGTAATTTTTTATTTTATTTTTTCAATTTTCTGATGTTGCATCATTGGCTAGCATTCCAAGAGGGATTTAGCATTAGATGGTGACAAGTTCTTAGAACCAGTTTAAATAGTAAAAAAACTAGTGATAATGCTACCAAACTAAAATCAGAGTTCAAATGTGGCAAAAACAATTCTCAATAATCTTTGTTGGGGGAAAAAACTAGTGATTTTTCCAGGAAAAAAAGGAACATTGAGTCAGAATGTTTCCTTTTTATTTTGATTTTGGCGAAATTTTGCACCAGAAAAAAGCCAAAGGGCCACACTGATAGTCTGGTTCAGTGGTAAAAACCATAATTTCTTTCTGATTGAATATAGAAATATATTTTTATGAAATATATTCTAGCAAAAATTATATTTTCTGGTGAATTTATACCTTGCCCAGCTCGCAAATATTTCAGACTTACCATGTTTTTACTCCATAGGGCTAGTGTTTATTTGAGGTTTACCCTTACTGAGGGTGGAGGGACGCGAATAGTTTTGAGACTGGTAAGAAAATGAGCACATGCCAAAACCATTACATAGAGTATATGAATTTTCATATTTTGTAATGTTGTTAAGATGTGTTTGCTCAAATTGTGGTGACTAACTATGGAATATGTTTGTTTTTCGTCATTTTGATTTGATCAATTACACCTTTTACCTTGAACAGAAATCTTATCATTTCCTCTTGATTTTACTACCATTTGCCATTATAACAATGCTTTGAAAGTATTCTTAAGTCTATTGATTGATTTCATTCAATTTTTGCTAAAATTTTATTCTTGTAATGCCAATTGCACAATAAATTGTCTTTCTCCACTTGTCTTCAGGGAGTGAAGACTCCATCTTAAACTTCTTTGCAGCAGTAGAACAACGAGCCTCTTGATATATTAAAAAATATATCATCTAAGCTGTTGTGCTCTTTGGTCACTGGACTGGTCTTTTACAAGTGAAAGAAAAGAAAAGAATATTATAGAGATACCAAAGGAGGCATATATACAGCCATGGAAATTAATACAATCCTAAAGATCAAGTAAAAATCAACTGATCTACATTAACTAGTAGCATGTGCAGGTGAGTGAAAGAAATCAGTTGGCAGAGGTAGGTGAGGGAATCAGTTGGATCACTAAATAAACTAAGATAGTGTAACCAAAAAAGAGAAGGTCCGAAAACACACAGCACACTGACTGCCTTCAACGAACCCAGGCATCCATGTTCTCTTGATCTACTCCACACAGTTCTGACCTCCGAAAACACACATCACATTAACTACCTACTGACTCTTTCAGACGAACATCACAAGATCAAAGACATACAAGTGCCTTACATTCCACACAACAACAGAACAAGTTTTACAGTATCCATCTCTTGCCTCGCCCATTCACACAGATGCCAGTCAGGAAAAACTCTTTCATTACATTACAGACTATGTACATTTCCCGAAAACACAAGCTCGCTTTCCCATCAAATGTTCACAAAAACACCAGATTCCCAATGCCGTCTAGTCTCTCTCCCTCTAATTCCTCTGCAGTAGCTTGACAGATTACCAAGCGCAGCGGAAAGTTTTAGTATTCAGCCTCGCTATTCTCGTTAACAGAACTTCTCATTACTCTCTACACGGATCCTCTTCTGCCTCCTAAACTTCCCAAGATCAGCTGATCATCCTCCTTCAAATCCTCCTCCTCCTCGTAATTAAACTACCCCGAAAGCCCATCAGACTTCCGTTAGCTTCCTCCTGAAGCATCCCGAATCTCCTGCCACTCCGTTCCATCCAGCTCCCACCGTTTGCCGCCATTGCTTGCTCCTCTCCATCAATTCGACTCCATCCCTTCTCATAATTTCCAGCCGCCAATTTTCCTGGACCATTTAGCACACACTAGCAAATACCAAGCAAGCCATGCAACTCCATGCAATAGTTAATGGGGCACCGCAATAAGATGACGGCTGATCAGGCAATCTAAACCTCAAGATTAGCCATCGTTTAGTTTTGCGTGGCGACCTAATTTCGCACTACATATGTAACCCCTCCCTTCTTAGACAGCTGAGTCCCTCAACTTCATCTAGTCTGGTGGAGCATAAAAGATTTGGAGGTCTCGACGAAATCTCTCCCACTGGTGACCATCGGCATCTTGGATGATGCATAATTGACAGCCTTCCTCAAAATCAAGGTTACCCTTTCCATCTGTACGTCCGATGAATTGGTAGGGGCCCTCCCAACTTGCAGTCAAAGCTCTTCTTTTCCCTGGCTTCTTCATTTTTACCATCGTCTGGCGTGCAATCAAGCCCTCAAACAAATGCTTACCTCTTCTGGCAGTATAGATTTTCTTTTGTTGCTTCTGAGCTTGCTCCACATTGAGTAAAACGTTGTCATGGATGCTTGCAATGAGCTCCACCTTCTGCAGAAACTGAGCTGCAGCAGCTTCCATATCAACACCATCGTCAGTCTTAGCAGTCAGGGCTTGCAAGTAGTTGTCTGCCCTCAAACGTGGTGTTCGACCAATAAGGATCATGAACAGAGAAAATTTTGTACTCGTTTGGATCCCACATCGGTATCCAAATAGAACCTTAGCCAACTGCTGATCCCAACGATCCATGTTGGCAGGAGTAGCAACAAGCACAGTTATGCCATGTTTGATGGTCTTAATCATGCGCTTAGCCATCCCATTGCATTAAGGCCATTGGGGTGCAGTGCGTTGGTGTTGAATAGCATAGTCCCTACACATCACGTCGAACTCTGCAGCCCACTCCCCCCCATTGTCAGTCAGCACGAATTTGGGAACTCCATATCTACAAATTATCTCATCCTCTAAAAACCTGGCTGCTGTTTTCGTTCCATGGTCAGCAACCGCCTTTGCTTCGCACCACTTCGAATAGTGGTCGATGGCCACCAGAATATATTTGTTGCCCGACTTAGTCTCAGGCAACGGCCCTGCAGTGTCCAGTGCAACTCGATGGAACAAATCACAAACAGGAATGCTTTTTAATTGTTCATCCCCAGATCGGATGCTGCCTGAGCTCCTCACCAATTGGCACTGTTGGCACCCTCTGATCACTGCCTTAACATCTGCAGTTTGATTGTGCCAAAAGTACCTTCGTTGAATCTTTGCCAACGTCCGTTGTTCCCTTAAGTGCCCCAGATCTTCATGCATTTGTTTCACCAGAGACACCCTCTCCTCAAGTTTGGGCACAAGTAATGCTTTGAAGAAAAGTTTCTATTCCTTCCAACAATAGTTGCTTGCCCTCTTCCTGATCCTCTTGCTCTCTTCAAAGTCAACTGCATCAGGCAGTACACCTTCCTTCAGCAGTGTCAAACAGTCTGTATCCTCCCATATGTCAACACAACTCGACTTTACTCCATGATCTTCCTCATCATCAGATTCTATAGGACTCAATTCATGGTCCCCAAGCTTAGACAATTCCTGAGCTGCCAAAACCAAGTTTAATTGCTGTCGCTTGTTAAAGTACTGAGGTCTTCTTCTCTTCAGTACCATTCGCGCTCCCTCGTGTTGCTCAGGTTCATCGCCCATTGACACCGCTTCCTCACCTGGAATAGGTTCCTCAGATAGGTCTTCTGCTGATGCAACGTCAAGCATATACAGCTGATGGTTGCCAACACACATCTAGTGGTTGATACCAGAGCAACATGCATTATGCTATCCAAATCTTCTGCCCTTCCTCTTGACACCCATCCATTCTGTTTCTTCTCATGTCTTAACACAGAAAAGCTCTCCTTCTTCTCTAGGTACATCAGCTTGAGTATCTGTAACGTCTTAGATCTTTGCACCAAAATCATCGTCATCTGCAGCCGATCCAACTAGGTTCCTGCTCAAGGCATCCACATTTGTGTGCCTGAGTCCTGGTCAGTGTACTATTTTGAAACTGAAGTCTTGCAACATGCCGACCCACATGCCTCTCCTACCATGTGCATCAAATATAGTCACTAACCACTCTAGTGGTTTGTGATCTATGCGTAGGATGAAATGCTTCATGTGCAAGTATTGTCTAAAATGCATCACACCCCAGATCAAAGCGTAGCATTCTCCTTCCATTGGATGGAATCTCCTCTGAGCCTCAATCAGGCTCTTGCTGGCATACGCTATTACTCTTTCGAACTTCCCTTCTTTTTGTGACAGTATGGCCCCAACACCCTTGGGCGACCAATCCACGTCCAGCCAGAAGGTTTGCTTGAAATCTGGTCGTGTGAGCACAGGCGCATCCACCAGTGCTGCCTTTAACGCCTGGTATGCCTATTCATAGCCCATATCCCATACAAATGCAACGTCCCTCCTTGTCAATTCAAATAAAGGACCTGCCAAGCTCGAGTAGCCTTTAACATACTTTCGGTAGTAACTTGTCAGACCTAAGAATGATCTGACGCTTGTGACATTCTTCAGTGTTGGGAAATGCAACACCGCTTCTATTTTTCTAGGATCGGGTAGGATACCCTCCTTGCTCACCACATGACCTAGAAAGGTGATAGTCTTAGCAGCAAAGCAACACTTGCTTGGGTTGAGTTTCAAATTCACTTCCCTGAGTTTGCAGAACACCGCATCCAAGTGTTGAAGGTGCTCCCCCCAGCTTTCACTGTGCACATTGAGGTCGTTAACGAACACTTTCAGAAATTTGCTTCCCAAATCCTTAAAGACCTCTAACATAGTTCAAGTGAATGTATTCGTTGCATTCTTGAGTCCGAATGGCATAACTGTCCAATCGTATAATCCAGTCTTGGTGATCAGAGCTGTCTTCTTCATATCTTCTAGAGCCATTCGAATTTGCCAAAAACCAGACTGCAGGTCTAGAGCCGTAAACCACGTCGATTTTCCTAGTTGATCAATCACATTCTCCATGAGTGGCATCGAAAACATATTTCGACGTGTTTGAGCGTTGAGAGGCCGATAGTCTCCACAGAATCGCCTGCTTCCATCTTTCTTCACTAGCAGAGTCACTCGACAGGCATATTCGGAGTTATTAGGTCTCATTTTACCCAAGTCTACTAATGCATCAATCTGTCTTTTCACTTCAGCTTCCTCCCAGTAAGACAGTCGACCAGGAGATGCTTTGCAAGGTGGAAACCCTTGCATGTCGATACTATGCTCACCAATGGTGCAACAGCCTAGCTTGCCCTTGTTCCAAGCAAAGACGTCTTGGTACCTCTCCAGGATTCCCCAGAGTTGTTGCTGCCCACGTTCACCTAAATCGGTGTCGATCTTGATTCGTTCACAGATCTCCTTCCATCTGATCCCCGATTCACGATGACTGGACGATACAAACTTCTCAATGGGCTCGCAATCAGAGTCGCCATCTTTTACCTGGACAGTTTGGAGCAGCATAGGAATTGCAGAGTCGTGTTCGGGATAGTGTTGCTGCAACAACAATAGGACAGGTACATCGTGTGTGGATTCATGCACGCTCTATCTGCTCTTTTCCACATCAGACACCCACCTGATCTAGTCGGCATAATCATCCCCATTCGTGATCTCTTCTGTCATGATCCCGTCAGCCTACTCCTGCAACATCAGTCGCAACATTTCTTGTGGTCCTTCTGAGCTGACCAACTCCTCAAACTCAGCATCCACAAACTCATCCTTTGAGTCGATCTATTCTATTCGATTAGATTCTGAATCATAGTATTCACTGGTATCATTGTCATCATCGGAATCTGTAGTAGACGCGTCATCCTCCTCGTTGACAGCCTCTCGATCCTGATCAAGTACTGTGCCACCATCTTGGTCGGCACGTGCGTCCTTCCAAGTGGTCGACGTTTCTTGCACCATCGCACCCGCACTCATTCTCTGCAGTAAATTTACCACTGTCAGTGGCAACACCTTTACATTGGTCCCAGGCCCATGCCTTACCTGGATCAAACCTCATTCCACACCAACCACCGCTCCAATCTTCATCAAAAAGTCCAGACCAAGTAGCACGTCATACCCATCTGTGTCTATTACCATAAAAGTCATGGCACATTGTATGCCTCCGATTTTGATTTGTATCTCATCAACCCGGCCCAATGCCCGAGTGATCACTCCTGACGCAGTCTTGTAACTCTCATTTCCTGTCACAAGATGCATTATACCTAACTCTCTTACTACAACAACAGCCAGTACAGACATAGATGCTCCTGTATCTACTAAACCTTCAACAATGTAATTGCTGATTTCCACAGGCAAATGTAGAGTTTTGCTCCGATGCGTCTTATTGACGCAGATCTTCCTTAGTGACGGGAGTGCAGAGACCACTGAAACTTGATTCTCGATGGTCTCCGAATCCCTTTTTCTCCTTGCCAGCTTCACCAAGCTCTCAAGGTGCTCCAACTTTCCAGGAATCATGAGAATGGTTTCCATGGGAGATAGGGGGATCTTTCATTTTATGAAATGTGATAAAATTTTGGATCTCACAGAAGCGTCCCTGTTCACACCAACTCCCTCCCTTTTAGCTTCAGGGATTGGCGCAACTCCTCCTGGTGCTACATCGACATGAGTCCTTCTCCTTGGCACTCGGGTGTAGGAAAACAAATTTTCACTTCCACACAGCTTGTCAAGCTGCTGCTTGGTCGCCGTTCCATCATCGAGCAACATTTCTAAGAAATTCGTTGCTCTAGCTGCTGATTTCCCATCTTTGGGCTTCTTCCAGCATTTGTCTTCAGAGTGCCCCAGTCCTGTACAGAAGGTACATTTGATTCCACAATTTTCTGTCCTATGTGGCATATTGCACTTTGCACATTTTGGCCGTGCTTCATTTAGCCTTGGACAGGTAGTGGCCATATGGTCCCCACCTTTACAGAGCTGGCATGCTCCAAAGACAATGGAAGAGGATGATGATGTTGGATCATGCGAATTCCCCTTGAATAAATTGATGAGTGTGTTATTCAACGCAGCAACCTGCTTCTCTACACTGTTCTCCGACGTCTCTTCTTCCTGTTCCTCTGGAAGATACTCATATGGTGTTTCCCCGAATTCACCCAGAACTTTTTCAACCTCCGTTGCAGCTCCAACCAATTCTTCGATATCTGCGAACGTTTTCACCACATAGAGCTTTTGGATCTCTGGCCTCAGTCTGGCCAAGAACCTCCTCTTCTGCTCTACGTCTTGTATCTTGCCCTTCCGAAATAATTTGTCCAAGCGTTCAAAATATTTCTGAACCCTTTCTTTGGGTTCTTGTTTGATGGCATCCATCTGCATTCGGATGTTATCAGCATCTATGTTCCCGTACTTCTGCACCATCAACGTCCATAACTCAATCCAATCGGCAGGCACCGATTGCAGCCTTTTAAACCACTCCTTTGCTCGACCCCGCAAATTCAACTTGGCGATCTTGAACAGCTTGTCAGCAGTGAGATCGCGCATTTCAGCAGCCATGGTAAGTCGCTCCGCCCAATCATTTACATCCTCATGATCTCGTCCCCAAAACAACTCATCCATTCCCTGAGGACTCGTCATCTTCACAGAAGTTCAGCAACACAGTAAAAATGCAGCACTCCCTTTCAAACATAGTTCTTCAATTCAAAAATAAATGCAAACAAAATTGATCAGAATCTGAGCTCATGCAACACAGTTCTGATTCTTGAAAAGAAACAAATGTTGTCTGAATCACCCATCAAACTCGGATTGAGCACCCTCAGCTATCGGTTCCAAAGGCGTAATAGTGGATGGAATAGTGGTGAAGTTTTGCTTATCCGTAGACTCTTGCTGGAATCTCCATTCTCCTTCCTTGCTTCGCCATACTTTCCAGCTAATGAGGCGGGATCTGGATCCGCCATGCTCCACTCAAAGCAAGCGATCTCCCTCCTGAAATAAATCCTCCACACCAAGGATGTACAACCTCACAAAATGGTTAGGTGACACCGCCGACTTAGGAATCCAAATATCCCCTAGCCTCGGTAGTGCACGTTGTCTCTTAGCATATGCAAGAGCAACTCTACGCAAGATAGAAGGTGAAGTAAAAATTGGTCTATAAGTCTGAGGTCGATGCCCACCCCCTTGTTCCATCGATTACCTTTAACCACACTCGTGCACGAGTGTAGAAACCACTATGAATTACTTCTACAACAATGTTTCCTACTCGAGCTTCGTCGGGATCTATCCCTACAAGTCTCACCACTCCAAAGCCTAGAAAGCGCAAAATCACTGCTCCTCTCTGTGGTCTGCTCTGAACAGTAAGGAAATCAAATCTACCAACAAGCCGTTGCTCACAAATCTCCTGAATCATTTGCTCCACAGGAACTCCCTCGTCACTAGACGAAGACATGATTTTCAACTATCATTCTATCTAAGCATCTATAGGTTCTACCAAGGTTGGAAACACGGAACCATGCTCTGATACCAAAAAGAGAGGGTCCGAAAACACACAGCACACTGACTGCCTTCAACGAACCCAGGCGTCCATGTTCTCTTGATCTACTCCACACAGTTTTGACCTCCAAAAACACACAGCGCACTGACTGCCTTCAACAAACCCAAGCATCCATGTTCTCTTGATCTACTCCACACAGTTCTGACCTCCAAAAACACACAGCACACTATCTGCCTACTGACTCTTTCAGACGAACATCACAAGATCAAAGACGTACAAGTGCCTTACATTCCACACAACAACAGAGCAGGTTTTACAGTATCCATCTCCTGCCTCGCCCATTCACACAGATGCCAGTCAGGAAAAACTCTTTCATTACATTACAGACTATGTACATTTCTTGAAAGCACAAGCTCGCTTTCCCATCAAATGTTCACAAAAACACCAGATTCCCAGTGTCGTCTAGTCTCTCTCCCTCTAATTCCTCTGCAATAGCTTGACCAATTACCAGGCACAGCGGAAAGTTCTAGTATTCAGCCTCGCTACTCTCGCTAATAAAGCTTCTATTGCTCTCTACACGGATCCTCTTCTGCCTCCTAAACTTCCCAAGTTCAGCTGATCATCCTCCTTCAAATCCTCCTCCTCCTCGTAATTAAGCTACCCCGAAAGCTCATCAGACTTCCGTTAGCTTCCTCCTGAAGCCTCCCGAATCTCCTGCCACTCCGTTCCATCCAGCTCCCACTGTTTGCCGCCATTGCTTGCTCCTCTCCATCAATTCGACTCCATCCCTCCTCATAATTTCCAGCCACCAATTTTCCTGGACCATTCAGCACACACCAGCAAATACCAAGCAAGCCATGCAACTCCATGCAATAGTTAATGGGGCGCCGCAATAAGATGACGATTGATCAGGCAATCTAAACCTCAAGATCAGCTAGCGTTTAGCTTTGCGTGGCGACCTAATTTCGCACTACAATAGTTCATTGTAATCTTTAACACTCCCACTCAATGATAATCTTGTGTTTTCTATTTGTGATACACTAATCCTACTTTGCTCCTACAAGTCTCAAATTAATCTTTGGGGATTGCCTTAGTAAATGTTAGCAACCATCTCCTTTGTTGAGCAATAGTCTTGAACTAAACTTCATTGGAGGAGATATGTTCCCTCACAAAATGGAATTGGATATCTATGTGCTTTGTGCATATGTGATGCACTAGATTCTTCAACAAAGCCAAGCTTCCTTGAGTATCATTGAATATGAAAGTTGCATTTTTTTGCATGTATCCCCCTTCAGCTAGGAACCTTTTCAGCCATAGAGTCTCCTTCATTGCATGAATGCATGCCATGTACTTTGCTTCAATAGAAAAAAGAGCAACTATTGATCGCTTCTTGCTAGCTCAAAAAACAATTGTTCCTCCAAAAGGAAAATGTAGCCATTTGTTGATTCCTTGTGTCAACATCGCCTCGCCAATTTGAATCACAAAAACCAAAAAGCTCCAAGGTCTTCTTGTTAAAAGGATTAAGAAAGTATGGTAACACAAGATTATATGAGCCTTGCAAATATCTCAAAAGACTTTTGACTGTCTACCAAGGTGCTAACCCAAGGTTGCTAAAAAATTGAGCAACGATTCCCATTGTAGTAGCTACATCCAATCTTGTGACGACCATGCAATACATTAGGCTACCTACAACCCTCCTATATGGCATGTTAACCATTTCAAATTCTTCTTTTGTTGAGCTAGGACTTTGCTTCTTGGAGAATTTAACACCTATTTCTAAAAGGGTAGCGATTGGATTATATGCATCCATTTAAAACTTTGTTAAGAGGTTTGCAATGTAACTAGATTGGCTCAAGGTAATACTTCTTTGGTTTTTGTCCTATGTCACCTAGAGTTCCAAAATGAATTGAACCTCTCCTAAATTAATCATTGAAAATCTTTCACAAAATATGTTTTTCAGCCAATGAAAAGTTTATGCAACTTATGCAAAAATGAGAAGATCATCCATGTATACAGCAATGATTGCATGTGCATTGATGTAAACAGTATGATTAGGTTCCAACCTCTTAAATTCATTTTCAAGAAATAATTTGTCCAATTTCAGGTACCAAGATCTTGAACTTTGTTTTCTTCCATAGAAAGACTTCTGCATCTTACAGACAAGCTCCTTTTCATTTGTCAAAATTTGCCCATTTAATTGTGTCATGAAAACAACTACATTTAAACTCGCATTTAGAAACATGATTTTGAAATCAACTTGGTACACCTCCAAATCCTATAATGGGTGTGTTAACAAATAGGAGATCTACTCAAGTGCAAACATAAATCTTTATTGAAAGGAAAATACAACATAATGCTCACAACACAAAACACAACATCAAGAACTCTCCAAGGTTCTTGTCACAAGAAA